>Ga0247812_10000088_pt1 | contig 129282 bp, 118 predicted proteins | sample UWRJL149409B1_FD_178011 | JGI IMG/M metagenome (GOLD analysis project Ga0247812, IMG submission 178011) | Plant litter microbial communities from Arlington Agricultural Research Station in Wisconsin, United States - UWRJ-L149-409B-1 | ecosystem: Environmental > Terrestrial > Plant litter >... | reverse complement strand
TCGTATCATAAACAAACTTGAGATCAAGGATGCCTTTCAACCGCCTATAGAAATTATCAGCCGGAACATAGTCTGAAAGTTGAAATCGGATAAAGAGCTTTTCCTGGTAGTCCTTTTTGCCTTGCATGTCCTTAATATACAAAACAAATATCTAAATATCAACTACTTATGTAAAAAAATACCCCAATCAAACATTGTTTGATTGGGGTATTTGAAAACTTACGTTTAGTTGCGCAACGGCCACAATAATTGGAGCGCCTTTTCTGTTTATGTGTTTTAAGAACTCCCCCTTCAGGGGTCTGGGGGCTATTAAATCCCTTCAGTGCCTGGCTCATGACCTACCATGCGCCCGGTTGTACGGGCATGCGGGCGGCTTTCGAAATTAGCTTTTGTAGCTATACCTTCCGATGGGAACTCATGCTCGTTTGGTGGCGTTACATCAGTTTGTTCACTGTATGAACCATCGCTGCCTTCCTGCTGCTGCTCCTGCTCGGTTTGCGGGCGGTATCCAGAACCTTCGTTTTCCGACTGGCGTTCTTCTGGTGTTTCGTTTGGATTATGAATTGGATTGTATTCCGGGTTTCTTTCGTTGGTTTCCATTATCGTAGTTTTTAATTGTTCATTAACAAACAACCAAAAACAATACCAACTTTTAATGATTAAGAAAATTTATTGCAAAAGCATATGGAGAAGGGTGCGGAGTGCCGTGATACGGTAATATATTCGACAAGCTCATTACGACCATATTAAGTCATAATGAACTTGTCAAATCTTTAATTATATAGCAGCGGCTGTTACGCGCTTACCAAACACAATTCTTTTAGTTTGGCTACGGTGTAATCTATCTCGTCTTTAGTGTTGTTTTTAGAGAACGAGAACCTTACCGAAGGCCTGTCGGCACTGGCGCCGATGGCCGTAAGTACGTGTGAGCCGATATCCGAGCCCGAGCTGCATGCGCTGCCACCTGATGCAGAAATGCCTGCAATATCCAGGTTAAACAGCAGCATATCTGCCATTTCCATCTCCGGGAAAGAAGTGCTCAGTACAGTGTACAAACTTTTAGCCGGATCTGTTTCGCCGTTGAAGCCAACGCCCGCAATTTCCTGCTGTAGTTTAGCCATCATATAGCTTTTTAAATCCTGTATGTAAGCCTGGTGTGCATCCATTTCTGTATAAGCCAGTTCTAAAGCTTTAGCGAGGCCTGCAATACCGTAAACGTTTTCGGTACCGCCGCGCATGTTGCGTTCCTGCGAACCGCCGTAGATCATCGGGTTAATTTTCACCCTGTGGTTTACGTGTAAAAAGCCAACACCTTTTGGGCCATGCAGTTTATGTGCTGCGCATACCATAAAGTGCAGTTTAAGCTTGCTCAGGTCGTGTTTGTAGTGGCCAACAGTTTGTACCGTATCGCTATGGAACATGGCGTTGTAAGCTTCGCAAAGCTCGCCTACCCTTTCCAGGTCGGTAATGGTGCCCAGTTCGTTATTGGCATGCATCAGGGATACAAAGCTGCGCTCGTTATCCTTCAGCAGGGTTTCTAAATGATTATAATCTACGTTACCTTTAGCATCAACATCTACATAGCTCAGTTTGATCACACCCGCTTTTTCCATTGATTGCAACGTATGGATAACCGCATGATGCTCCAGTTTGGTAGTGATGGCGTGGGTAAGCTTATGATCAATAATACCGCAACGGATAGCCGTGTTATCAGCCTCGGTGCCACCGCTGGTAAAAAAGATCTCTGCCGGCGAAGTATGCAGCAGGTTGGCTATAGTTTTGCGTGAACGTTCGATAAGGGTACGTACCTCGCGGCCATGGGCGTGGATAGATGAAGGATTACCAAATTGGCTCTCCATCACTTTATACATTTCCTTTAAAACTTCAGGATCCAGGGCAGTAGTAGCAGCATTATCTAAGTAAACACGCATTTTGATAGTAGTGAGTGGTGAATTTAAAGTTGAGCGGTATTTTTCGGACTTTCCGTCTTCCAGACTTCCGGACTTTAGTCGTTTAAATTTAATATTTCTTTTATATCTCTTATGATCTTTTCGGCCAGGTTATTCGCTACGGTTTCTGAATTTGCTTCAGAATAGATGCGGATAATAGGCTCCGTGTTAGACCGGCGCAAATGTACCCATTCTTTGTCGAATTCTATTTTCAACCCGTCAATTGTTGAGTGCGGCTGTTTCTGGTATTTTTCTTCCACCTTTAGCAGTAACGCATCAATATCCATCTCCGGCGTAAGTGTTATTTTGTTTTTAGAGATGAAATAGTTGGGGTACGAACTCTTCAGCACCGATACCGGCTTGCCAAACTTTGCCAAATGGGTTAAAAACAAAGCTATACCCACCAATGCATCGCGGCCATAGTGCAACTCAGGATAGATCACCCCGCCGTTGCCTTCGCCGCCAATCACTGCGTTTACTTCCTTCATCTTATTTACCACGTTCACCTCGCCTACCGCGGCAGCATGGTATTCGCCGCCGACTTTTTCGGTAACATCGCGCAGCGCACGGGTTGATGACAGGTTTGATACCGTATTGCCTTTATTGTTATTCAGTACGTAATCGGCAACAGCCACCAGGGTGTACTCTTCGCCAAACATGCCGCCATCTTCGCAAACAAAGCAAAGGCGGTCTACATCCGGGTCAACAGCTATACCTAATTTAGCCTGTGTTTTTAACACTTCCTGTGATAAAGCTCTCAAATTCTCGGGCAATGGCTCCGGGTTGTGCGGAAAATTACCATCAGGCTCGCAATATAGCTCGTGAACTGTTTTTACCCCTAAGGCCTTTAACAAGGCCGGTACAAAAATCCCGCCGGTAGAGTTAACACAATCTATCACCACGCTGAAATCAGCTTTGGTGATAGCGGCCACATCTACCAGGGGCAGCGCCAGGATCTTGTCTATATGCTTTTGCAGGTAGCTGTCGTCTTTAGTTACTTTACCCAAATCGTTTACATCGGCATAAGTAAAATCGCTGTTCTCGGCTATCTCTAAAACCTCTTTACCATCGGTATCGCTAATGAACTCGCCATCGCTGTTAAGCAATTTAAGCGCGTTCCATTGTTTGGGGTTATGGCTGGCGGTTATTATGATTCCACCTGCGGCCTGCTCCTCGGGCACGGCAATTTCTACGGTTGGTGTAGTAGAGAGGCCAAGGTCAATAACATCGATACCTAAGCCCTGCAGCGTACCAATAACAAGGTTATTCACCATATCGCCGGAAAGGCGTGCATCGCGGCCGATAACTATCTTTTTTAACCCCGAGCGTTTAACCGCCCAACTGCCAAATGCAGAGGTAAATTTAACAATATCTAAAGGTGTTAACCCTTCTCCTGCCGCACCGCCAATGGTGCCCCTGATACCCGAAATTGATTTTATAAGTGTCAAACCGTATAACTGTTTAGGCTGCAAAAATAAGCTATTTAACCCAATAGCATTGTAAAAATACAGTAGTTTTAAGCCTGAAATTATTGGCTATATTTGCCGTATAAACATTTATTATCTGCAAAGCCAATGCCCGATTTCCTTTTACAACTCGACAGGCATTTATTTTATTTCATTAACCACGATCTTACTAACGCATTCTTTGATTGGCTAATGCCCATGATGCGAAACCCAAGGTTTTGGATCCCATTGTATTTGTTCATTATAGGCTTTTCTGTTATCCGCTATAAAAAAACGGGCGCTATACTTATTGCATTGCTGCTGCTCTCGGTTGGTTTTGCCGATTTTACCAGCGCCAGCATCATTAAAAAACTCATTCAGCGCGACCGCCCCTGCCGGGATGTGGTTACCATCCAAACGGTTATCAGCCGGGTGCCTTGCGGTACGGGCTATAGCTTCCCGTCTACCCATGCTACAGACCATTTTGCTATCGCGATATTCCTAAGCGGCATCTTTGGCAAAAAATGGCGTTGGGTATGGGTCGCAGCTATTTTTTGGGCTGCTGTTATCTGCTTTGCCCAGGTTTATGTAGGCGTGCATTTCCCGGTAGATGTAACCGCAGGTGCTTTATATGGTGCTTTTGTAGGCTGGCTGTTTGCCAGGGGCTTTAAGTGGCTGCAGCCCTTGTTTGTGGCATAATTACCGGCGCTAAATTATATATTTGGTTATGCCATCAAATAAACCACCACATACAGGTAAGTACATAGACCCTTTGGTTGATTTTGCCTTTAAAAAGATCTTCGGCAACGAGCCGAATAAATATCTGCTGATAGCTTTTTTAAATGAGGTATTCCGCGGGCGCAAACACATTGCAGATTTAACCTACAACAAAAACGAACATCCCGGAGATACCGTTAACGAGGGCGCCGCTATATTTGATCTGCTATGTACCGGCGCTAATGGCGAGCAGTTTTTAATTGAAGTACAGCGTGGCAGGCAGGGTAACTTTAAAGAACGGGCTTTGTTTTACACTTCGCGCCTTATTAGCGACCAGGCGCCCTAAGGCAAAAGAAGTACCTGGGCTTATAACCTTACCGAAGTTTACCTGGTTGCCTTATTGGAAGACTTTACAATGCAGATAAGTACCAATCCAAATTACCTGCACGATATTTGCCTGTGTAACAGGGATAGCGGTGAAATATTTTACGATAAACTGGGTTATACTTATATTGAATTAAGTAAATTTGTTAAAACAGATGCGGAACTGAGCACCGACTTAGATAAATGGCTTTACATATTAAAAAATATGAGCCAGATGGATAAGATACCGGCCTACCTCAGAAAACCAATATTTGAAAAACTTTTTAACATCGCCGAATACAGCAATCTATCAAAGGAGGAAAAAACAATGTACGATAGCAGCTTAAAATATAAATGGGATAACCAGAATGTGCTGGATTATGCCAAAAAAGAAGGCATAAAGGAAGGAAAAAAGGAAGGGAAAAAAGAAGGCATTGAAATAGGTGAGTATAAAAAAACTATTGCAATTGCCCGGGAGCTAAAAAAAGAGGGTTTGAGCATCGAGTTTATTGCTAAAACAACCAAGTTATCCCTTAAGGAAATAGAAGTCTTGTAGCATATACCAACCCGTAAACAATGTATGATAGCAGCCTAAAACATAAATGGGATAACCAGAATGTATTGGAATATGCCAAAAAAGAAGGCATACAAGAAGGCATTCAAATAGGTAAGCATAAAAAGACAGTTGCAATTGCTGTTGAAATGAAAAAGGAAAGATTTACCAGCTGCGCAGATAGCAAAATTTACCAGGCTATCTGTTGAAGAGATAGAAAAGCTTTAACACAAATAAAGCGCCTGTATCACCGCACAAACGCTTCAATTTTTCTTTCAGACTTTCCGACTAAAGACTTCGGACTTAAACTATCCCCGCAGTTTATCCAGCAATTCGCTTAACTGTCCGGCTTCTTCTTCGGTGAGGTTTTTATCAAGGATATCGCGCGTTTTAAATTCCCTGTCAATTCTCGACAGGATCTCCAACCCTTCATCGCTGATGCGGATATCAACAGCACGGCGGTCTTTATCATTGGTACAACGGGATACCAGACCTTTTTGTACCAACCTGTCTACAATACGCGATGCATCAGACATCTTATCTATCATACGCTCCTTTAACAGGTTTACCGTGGCCGGCTTTGGATATTGCCCACGCAGAATACGCAAAATATTAAACTGCTGCTGGGTAAGATTATACCTTTCAAATTCGGCACGAAGAAAATTGGTAACCCAGCCGTAAGTGTACGACAAGTTGATAACTGCCTTATGGTAGTTATCTTCGAATTTGGTACTTTTTATGTCTTCCTCTATTCCCATTTTTAATACAACCGCTTGATTGATATACAAATATAACTATTTATCTTTTGATTGCCCACCCTCTTGCTTTTTGCCGTAGTTCCAGGGGCAGTGCAGGCATTTGTTTTTACAGCAATACCCACGTTTCAGATGGTATTCTTTAGTGAAAACAAAATTCCCATCCTCATTTATGTAATAATCTACGTTTTCCTGCAGCATTAATTTAGCAACTTTACAAAAATATCATTTTTGTAATAATCTTTCAGGTGTTTGCCTTCGCCGTGTAAAGTCCAAACCTGTTTGGGTTCGGTTTGTTTTATGGTGTATACAATATCGTTCCAGTCGGCATGGTCAGATATAAACAACGTATCCTGCGTGTTCACCTGCAGATTCTTCCATCCGGAGGCAAACAAACGTTTTACGCCGGTAGCACGGATGTAGCTTTCGAAGGTAAACGGTGGCACAATATAAACCCATTCCTCCTGCGTTTTCATCAATTTGCGGCCATACATCTGGTGATTGCCCAGCGCAAAGCCCATCTTGTCGTATATCGCATTAATAGGCATTATACGGTGATGCACCAATATCTTCTTCTGCGGTGCATAATCATTTATCATGCGGATAAGCCGCTGGCTTTTGCCCAAACTGTAAGCACCTAACAGGATGTTGATTTTGATATCGTTCAGTTTTTTGATCTCCTCAACCGGGTCGGGATGCGCGGTGTTGGGGTCGGCAAAGGTGCTCTCGGTGATCAGCACATCGGCTTTTACAAACTCCATGGGTTCGCAAGTGGCATCAGGTTGTAATTTATAATCGCCGGTGTACAGGTACCGGGTATCATTATATACCATCAGGATTTGCGCCGAGCCGGGCATATGGCCCGCCGGGATAAAAGTAATCTCTACCCCGCCAATATTAAAAGGCGCGTTATATGCAGTATTGTAAATTACTTTGCCGGCATTTTTACCATAACGCAATTGCATAAAAGCAATAGTTGCCGTAGTAGCATAAACATTATTGTTACCACTTTTTGCATGATCGGCATGCGCGTGGGTTATTACGGCGTTGGTTACGGGCAGTTGTGGGTCGAGGTAAAAATCGCCGTAGCGGCAATACAAACCATTACCGTCGAAAGAAACAAAATCGTCTAAAATCATTCGCTTTTAGCAAGGGACAGATACAGTTTATGCAGGTACAGCACCTGCGGAATTACCAGCTCTGTATCATCATTAATTATTTTATCATTAGCCATATCCAGCTTTTGCTCTTCGCTCATCTGGCGGGCGTTGCGGCTTTGCACTTCCTCTTGGGTAATACCATCACGCTGCATTACACGTTTTACGCGAATATCCAGCGGTGCCGAAACCATCAGCGAGCGATGGCACATTTTATAAGATCCACTCTCAAACAAAACAGCGGCCTCTTTTAACACATAAGGAATATCCGTACGATCTTTAAACTGTTGCACCCATACATCAAAAGCCCTGAACGTGGCCGGATGCACCAGCGCATTCAGCTTGGCCAATTCGTCGGGGTTATTAAAAACAATACCGGCAATGTGTTTACGGTTCAGCGTACCATCTTCAAAATAAGATTTTGCGCCAAAGGTTTGCATAATACCTTCTATCAGTACAGCATCTTCTACCATCACACGCTTTGCGGCATCGTCTGCATAAAACACCGGGATGCCCAATACTTCAAACACTTTGCAAACGGTTGTTTTGCCGCTGCCTATATTGCCGGTGATACCTACTTTAAACATTTATTTTTTAACAATAAAATCCACGTTCTGTGGTACTGTTTTTACTATTTTACTGTACGATGGCATGCGCGTTATCTTTACAGGCAGCACTTTGTAGCCATGCCTGCGCCACTGATCCAGATCGGCTACGGCTTCAAAGTCATCCTCGCTGATATCCCCGTAGTTCTTTAGTGAAGTAGTAAACGTTACCTTCACCTTTTGCGGAAACACTTTTACATCGTAAAAATTGTGGTTATTGATAAGCTTAACCGGAATCTCCATGGTTTTCTCGGTAAACTCATCAACCGGGATATTCACTGTAACGCTTTTGGGGAACAGATCTAAATTGCCTTCACCCGGCGCACGCAGCGCCACCCTGGCTTTTAAACTCTCGGCCAGGTTAGTGGCCACTACCGAGTCTGTTTTCCAGGTGGTTATTTTGGCCAGCACTTCTGCCGGGCCGCTTATTCTGATATACTCCGGTTTAATGGTAACGTTATCTGATTGCGCAAACTGTTTTTGATATTTTAACGCACTTACCAACTGCACCTTTACCTTTTTTACCGACCGGTTAGAGAAATCAAAAAACAAGGTATCCGGGTTAAAAGCAATGATCTCGTGCTCCAGGTCTTTCTTGGCGTTTATTTGCTTTAACTGGGCGCTTAATACCACGTAGCTTTTGCTCTCCAGCGTATGCAGGTCAACATTTACTTGTTTGTTCTCGTTCTTCATGCGCGAGAACAGCATCTGCCAGCCGGTGCCCTGTACTATGGCGTTAACGGTATCGGGCTGTAAGGGGTGAAATGCACGCTTTTGCGGCATATTACGGAAGGTGATCACCTGCTTAACGGTAAACTTGTACTGGTTTGAAAGGGTGGTGAACAACCAGGCAAATATGGCAACTACCAGGCAGGTAACAAAAGCAGATAACCGCCTGCGTTCTATTGCCGATAACTTGATTATTGCCATAGTTTGAGCTTAAAGCAGAAAGCGAAAAGCTTAAAGCAAAACAAAAATAAACTTTTCTGCTGTTGCTTTAAGCTTTTCGCTCGTTATTTGTTATTCCGGTGGTTGGGCTTATTAGCTTTTTACTGCCGGTGGTGTGTTCAGCGCTTTAGACTCTTCTAAAGAAATTGCCGATTTGCTAAAACGGATGCGGCCGCCGCCTTCTGTTTCTATCAGGAAAGTGGTATCAGCTACCTCGTATATTTTACCGTGAATACCGGCAGTTGTTATAACTTTATCGCCTTTTTTAAGTTCTTCCACATATTTTTTCTGATCCTTTTGTTTTTTCATCTGCGGGCGGATCATAAAGAAGTAAAACACCACTGCAATGGCACCAAACATTAGTAATTGCTTTGGATCGAAGCCGCCGGCCTGTAATAAAATAGTTGCTATCATTTTTTAGTTTATATTAATGTACTGCTACCTCGCCAATTAAATGCACAATGCTTTGCGCAGGGTTGGTATTGGCGGTAATGGTTATTTGTTTATCCTGCAAGCCCATTTTTGCAGCACTGTTAAAAGTTACTTTTATAAAACCATCGGCACCGGGCGCAATAGGCGCCTGCGGCCACTCTGGCTTGGTACAGCCGCATGTTGCAACTGCATCTTTTATAATTAAAGGCGATTTACCGTTATTGGTAAACTTAAACTCATAAGTTACCTTATCACCCTGTTTTATCTTGCCAAAATCATACGTTTCCTTTTCAAACTTCATCACCGGCGCGTTGGTTGCGCTTGGTGCATCTGCAGTTACTGCAGCAGTTGTTTGGTTTTGGGTTGATGATGAATTACAGGCTGTAAACAACATGCCTGCTATAATTGCACTTAAAAACAGCTTCTTCATAATGTGTTATTCTATTAGTCCCCGGCCAATTTTTTTGATCTTATTGTCGGCTTTCAGCTCAAATAAAATCTTGTCTAATATACCGTTTATAAACGAATTACTTTTAGGGGTACTAAACTCTTTAGAGATCTCCAGGTACTCGTTTATGGTTACCTTAACCGGTATCGATGTAAAATTAATAAATTCTACAATAGCCATCTTCATTAACAATGTATCCATCATGGCAATACGGTCTGGCTCCCAGTTTTGCGTTTTCTGGGCAATCAGTTCCTGGTATTTGGCATCGTTACGGATGGTTTGCTCGTAAAGGTTTATAACAAATTCGCGGTCTTCCACCCAGTTGCCGCTGATATCGGCCAGTTTGTTCTCCTTAGGATCGTCGAACGAGAAATTTTTGAAAGTTTTGGCTATTAAGGCCTGCAACACCTCTTTATCTACCGGCCAGTAGATAAACTTATCTTCAAACACCTGCTCGGCAAGAGACGATTTCAGGATCACCTTTTTAAAGATGAACTTAATAATGTCTTTATCGGTATGAATGGTATCATCCGTTTTGGCCAGGTACTCGGTGTACTCTGTTGAGTTTTTAAGTGTGGTAAAAAGCGATTTTACCAATTCGGGATCAAACGACCACTCCACCTTGTATTTTTTAAGCGCAATTAAATAATCCCTGTTGTTACCCAGTGAGGTAAAGAAGCTATTACTTAAAATTTTAACGTTGGGGTTTAAATCATCTGCAGTTGGCAGGTGCTTGTTGGCACGCTCTTCTGCATCGCGTGAGGTGTAATCAACCACTTCGCTGATGAGCGATAGCATCCAGATGTACATTTCAAATACCTGATCTATACTGCTCAGCAGTTCTTTCTCATGATGTTTAATATCGCGACTATTCGATTGATGGTACGCGTATAACGATTGTAGTACTTTTACCCTAAGGTGGCGTCTGTTTAGCATGTTGGTAAGAACGATTATGCCCCGTTAAACCGGGGCCGGTTATGATAAATTATTAATAGGTTGATTTTACTTTTTTAATATCTGCAATACGTTTTTCGGCAATTTTGTTTGCTGCATCAATAGTAGAAATGTTTTCTGCTTTAGAAAGTTTTAAAACATTGCGGGTAGCCTCGTAAATATTTTCGGTAAGCTGCATGGTGCGCTTCTTGCTAAAGCCCATCAGTTCTGAGTAGCAGTTGATGATGCCGCCCGCGTTGATCACATAATCTGGGGCAAACAGGATGCCTTTATCCAGCAGCATTTGCCCGTGTACTTTCTCATCCTTCAGCTGGTTATTGGCCGAGCCGGCTATAATAGCACACTGCAGCTTGTTAATAGTTTCGGTATTTATGGTTGCCCCTAAGGCACATGGCGCGTAAATATCCGCGCTAATATCAAAAATGGTATTGTTTGATACCGCTTCGGCACCATATTTTTTAGATATCTGGCGGGTACGCTCATCGTTAATATCGCTGATGTACACCATGGCGTTCTCCTCGCGCAGTAACTTTACCAGGTTTTCGCCAACGTGGCCTATACCTTGTACAATTACAGTACGGCCTGCAATATTATCGTTACCGTAAAGCTCTTTTATACAGGCTTTAATACCCATATAAACGCCCAGAGCCGCAACAGGTGCAGGGTCGCCGCTGCCGCCCATGGTTTCGGGCACACCGGTAACATGCTGGGTTTCCATACGGATGTACTCCATATCGCGCGGGCTGGTGCCTACGTCTTCGGCAGTAATAAATTCTCCGTTAAGGTTTTTAATAAAGCGGCCAAACTTACGCATCAGCGCCTCGTTTTTATCCTTGCGCGAATCGCCTATGATCACCGCGTTGCCACCCCCAAGGTTTAAACCTGCGATAGACGATTTATACGTCATGCTTTTAGAAAGCCGCAGTACATCCTCCAAAGCCTCCTTTTCGGTTTTGTAGGCCCACATGCGTGTACCTCCCAAAGCCGGGCCTAAAGTTGTATCGTGTATGGCGATGATTGCCTTAAGGCCTGTATCAGGATCGCTGCAAAACACAACTTTTTTATGTCCGTAAGCTTCGAGCTGACTAAATATACTATCGGTTGGGTTATTAACGGGCATTACAGATCGGCAAAGGTAAATCGTTTTCGTTTTGCAAAAGTATGGGTTTTTTTGAGAGTGGCAAAGTTTAAGTTGGCATGCAACGGATAAATGACATTAATGCTGATTTGTCATTTTTAAAGAACACGCGGCTGCCTTAATTTGATTTGCAAATCTCTTAATGTACTTTTGAACGTTTCGGAAATAAGCTATCCTTATTTAGGACTTGCCGGCTTCCCCAACTTTCGGACTCAACAACTCATGAAAGACCTCGCGTACCTCAATAAATTCTTTTATAAATACCGATGGCGCCTGGTGCCGGGTGTGCTGTTTGTGATCATATCAAACATATTTGCCGTATTACCTGCGCAGGTGGTGCGGGTAGCTTTTGACCTGGTTACCGAAAATATCAGCGTTTACCAGCTATTTTCTGGCTTTGGCAGGCAGGAGCTGATTTACGACATTTTTGGTTCCAGCCTGCTGCTGTTTGGTATTGTGGTATTGCTGCTGGCTTTGCTGAGAGGCTTGTTCCTGTTCTTTATGCGGCAAACCATTATATTGATGTCGCGCCATATCGAGTATGATATGAAGAATGAGATCTACGCCCATTACCAAAAACTCTCCCTTGCTTTTTACCGCCGCCACAACACCGGCGATTTGATGAACCGCGTTACCGAGGATGTGAGCCGTGTGCGCATGTACCTGGGGCCGGGCATTATGTACTCTATTAATACGGTTATCCTTTTTGTACTGGTTATTTATGCCATGCTCACCGTAAACGTAAGGCTGGCTATATTTTCGGTATTACCACTGCCTATACTGGCGGTAATTATTTTTTATGTGAATACCGTTATAGAGTACCGCAGCGAGCAAATTCAGAAGCGCCTCTCGGGCCTCTCCAGTTTTGTGCAGGAGAACTTCTCGGGTATCCGGGTAATTAAATCCTACGTGCGCGAAGATTTTGTGCGCGAGAAATTTGCCGCCGAGAGCGAAGATTATAAAACACAAAGCTTAGCTATGGCTAAGGTGCAGGCCGTATTCTTTCCGTCTATGCTGCTACTGATTGGCTTAAGCAACGTTATTACCATGTACATTGGTGGTGTAGAGGTGATGAAGGGTAACATCACTGCGGGTAATATTGCCGAGTTTATTGTTTATCTTAATATGCTGGCCTTCCCGGTGATCTCGCTGGGCTGGGTAACCTCGCTGATACAACGCGCCGCAGCATCGCAAAAGCGCATTAACGAGTTTCTGAACGAGCAACCGGAGATAATTTCCCCTATTGCCCCGCCGCAAACGCTTAAGGGTAAAATTGAGTTTAGGAACGTATCGTTTGTTTACCCCGATACGGGCATCCACGCATTAAAACAAGTATCCTTTGTGGCCAGCCCGGGGCAAATGGTGGCTATTATCGGGCGTACCGGGTCGGGCAAATCTACCGTGGCTAACTTAATTATGCGCATGTATGATACCACCGGCGGGCAGATATTGATAGACGATACCCCTATTACCGGCCTTAACCTGGATAACTACCGCTCGCAGATAGGTTTTGTGCCGCAGGAGGTTTTCCTGTTCTCGGATATTATTTCGCACAACATCGCCTTTAGTGCCGATGTACTGGATATGCCGCGCGTAGAGCAGGCCGCCAAAGATGCCGCCGTGTACAACAATATAATGGAGCTTGAAAAAGGCTTTGAAACCCTGATTGGCGAGCGTGGTGTAACCCTCTCCGGCGGGCAAAAACAACGCGTAAGTATAGCCCGCGCCATTGTAAAGCATCCACAGGTACTGATATTTGACGATTGCCTCTCGGCCGTTGATACCCGCACCGAAGAAGAGATCCTGAGCAACCTTGGCCGCATAATGCAGGATAAAACCAGCATTATTATATCGCACCGTATCAGCACTATTAAAAATGCGGATAAGATACTGGTGATAGATAACGGCGAGATCATCGAGCAAGGCACCCATAACGAACTGATGGAACTTAAAACCGCCTACTTTGAACTGTACGAAAAGCAGTTGCTGGAGGAAGAGGAAAAAGCCTAAATAATCAATACAGGGAATACGCCAATATTGCACGGAAGCTGTATCGTAACCCGTATAGCAGACACTATTTTAAGCTTTTCTCCTATTATTATTCAAAAAACCACAGCCCTACAATCATCTTCTGCAATAGTTTTCAATAAAATCACATTTATGTTACAAATAGTGCTTGTGCGTTAAAAATTTATTTATATTTATCCCAACCAAAACTATTACGATAAACTATTTATGGGAGATTTTGACAACAGAGAGCGTGAAGAGGTATACTCAAAGAAGGTTAGAGCCGGGAAGAGAACTTATTTTTTTGATGTAAAGGCCACCCGGTCAAACGATTACTACGTTACTATTACCGAGAGTAAGAAGCGGTTGGAAGATGGCGTATTTGTTAAACACAAGATCTTTTTATACAAAGAGGACTTTGAAAAATTTGCCGAAGGGTTAAAAGATACGGTTGAATATATAAAGGAACACCAGGATGTTACCGAGAAACGCTACGAGTTTAACGAAGGCCAGGAAATTGCAAAAGCCGACGAAGATTTTTCTTTCTAAGCTTATTTTATACAGCACAAAAGACATTTAAACCTAAATATTTACAATGCCAATACCCCGCCCAAAAGGCAGGGTATTTTTTTTGCCCCCTGGCCCCCTGAAGGGGGAATTGGAAAATATGGAAGGTGGAAGATTTGATATCGAACACTGAGTTTTGAATGCTGAATAATGAAGGAGAGGTGTTGGAAATAGAATATTGAAGATGGAGGATTTAATATCGGACACTGAATTTTGAATGCAGAATAATGAAGGAATAAAAATAACGAAGCCAAACTTCGATATTTGAAATTCAACATTCATTATTCGATATTATTCTTAACTTATTGGCTATTCAATTATAGCAGCACCCCTTTCATAAACATTACCGCAACGCTAAAGTAAATGATAAGCCCGGTTACATCAACCAGCGTAGCCACAAATGGCGCGGACGAGGTTGCAGGGTCGGCACCTAATTTTTTGAGTACGAGCGGCAGCATCGAGCCCGCTAACGATCCCCAAAGCACCACCCCCACCAGCGAGAAGCCGATGGTAAAGCCTACCAGCATCCAGTGCGGCCCGTACATGGTACTAAAAAGGCTGAATGCGGCTATTCTTAAAAAGCCTATTATGCCCAGCGTTACCCCAAGCATTAAACCCGAGATAATTTCGCGGCGCATTACGCGCCACCAATCGGCAATGGTAACTTCGCCCAGGGCCATGGCCTGTATAATTAATGTTGATGCCTGCGAGCCGCTATTGCCCCCGCTGGAAATAATTAACGGGATAAACAGGGCCAGCACAACCGCCTTTTCAATAGCATGTTCAAAAAAGCCCATGGCGGTGGCGGTAAGCATCTCGCCCAGAAACAAGATCACCAGCCAGCCTACACGTTTTTTTACAAGGCGGAACAGGTTGATATCCAGGTACGGCTCGTCTAAAGCTTCGGTACCTCCAATTTTCTGGATGTCTTCGGTATATTCTTCGTTGGCTATCCAAAGGATATCATCAACGGTTACAATGCCTAATAAAATATTTTCGCTGTCGGTAACCGGCAAGGCTGTGCGGTTATTCATCCTGAACACGTTGATGGCATCCTCCTGCGGATCGTTTGCGCTGAGGGCTATCAGTCGGCCATCCATCAGGTCGCTCACCTTAGTTTCGGGTTTTACCAGCAGGATTTCGCGAATCCGGATATCATCCAGCAGCAAACCGTTATCATCAATTACATAAATAACATCAATGGTTTCGGAGTTTTTACCGTACCGCCGAATGTGCGACAGTACGCGCGTAACATCCCATGTTTTTTTAACGGCAATGTAATCGGGCGTCATCAAACGGCCAACGCTGTCTTCTTTGTAACCTAATAATGAAAGGGCTTCCTTACGGTCATCCGGCGAAAGGTGCAGGATGAGGTTTTTCACCGCGTCGCCGTGTAATTCGGCAAAAAAAGCGGTGCGGTCATCGGGTGGCAGCGCGTTTATGATCTCGCCAACCTTTTGCCCGGTAAGTTTTTTGATGATGCGTTCCTGGGTAGGAAAATCCAATATCCTGAAAACATTTACCGCTCTATTAAGCGATAGGATAGCAATAAACTTGGGGCCATGCTCGGGCAACTCACTTATAAGCTCCTCAACATCAGATATATTCAGGTTATTCAAATATTCCTGCAGCTGCGTGGTATCCTCCTGCTCCAGTAACAATTCTATTTGCTCAACCATTTCTTCCATATATCTACCCTCGTTGTTTACATCGTTTTTAACTTGTTTTATACCTTTTGGTAACGGTGGCAAAAGTCGTTTATTTTTTCAAATTACAAGGCTTTTTTTCTGTTATCTTTGCAGCCAATTTGTCGATAGTCCATAGACCATAGTCGATAGCAAAATCAAGATGTTAACTATGGTCTATGGACCATTGACTATGGACATAAAATAAAACAAATGGGTTTACAATGTGGTATAGTGGGTTTGCCAAACGTGGGCAAGTCTACACTTTTTAACTGTTTATCAAATGCTAAGGCACAGGCGGCTAACTTTCCGTTCTGTACTATCGAGCCAAATGTGGGTGTAATTACCGTTCCGGATGAGCGCCTCACCAAGCTTACCGAAATTGTTAACCCTAAAAACGTTGTGCCCAACGTTATAGAGATAGTAGATATTGCCGGCCTTGTAAAAGGCGCCAGCAAAGGCGAGGGTTTGGGCAACCAGTTTTTGGCCAATATCCGCGCTACCAATGCTATTATACATGTGCTGCGCTGCTTTGATAATGATAATGTTATCCACGTTGATGGCTCGGTAGACCCTATCCGCGATAAAGAGATCATTGATACCGAATTGCAGCTGAAGGATCTCGATTCGATAGAAAAGAAGATCTCCAAGATAGAAAAAATGGCTAAAACCGGCGGCGATAAAGAAGCTAAAAAAGCTTACGACGTACTTACCATTTACCGCAACCACCTGCTGGAAGGTAAATCTGCCCGTACCGCCCCTGTTGCCGAAGAAGATCAGGAATACATTGCCGATATATGGCTGCTTACTGCCAAACCGGTAATGTACGTTTGTAATGTTGACGAAGCATCGGTAACTACCGGTAACGCTTATGTAGAACGCGTTAGAGCTATTGCAAAAGAAGAAAATGCTGAGGTGCTGGTAATTTCCGCACAAATTGAGGCTGAAATTGCCGAGATGGAATCTTACGACGACCGCCAGATGTTCTTATCTGATCTTGGTCTTACAGAATCGGGCGTTACACAACTGATAAAAGCGGCTTACCGCCTGCTTAACTTGGCCACCTACTTTACCGCCGGTGTACAGGAAGTACGCGCATGGACCATCACCCAGGGCTTTACCGCACCGCAGGCTGCAGGTGTTATCCATACCGATTTTGAGAAAGGTTTTATCCGTGCCGAGGTAATTAAATACGAGGATTTTGTAAAATACAACGGATCAGAAGCGGCTATTAAAGAAGCCGGTAAAATGGGCGTTGAGGGCAAAAGCTATGTAGTGGTTGATGGCGACATCATGCACTTCAGGTTTAACGTGTAGGCAGCCCCCTAACCCCCTGAAGGGGGAATAAAATACAAGAAAGGCTATATCCAATATCGATATAGCCTTTCTTTATCAGTTGAGAAAAACCTGCTCATGCAGGCAGGTTTACATTACAGGGATACAAAATTATCCTATATTTGCAGCCAATTGCTTCTGTAGTTCAATGGATAGAATTATGGTTTCCGAAGCCGTCGATATGGGTTCGAATCCCATCGGAAGCACAAAAGCCCCCGGCAACTCCGGGGGCTTTTTTATGCTTAAATATTTTGTTGTGTTTTTTGTTATTCGGCTACAATGTTAACGCTTAGTACGCGGCCGCCCATGCGGGTACCGTCCAGCTCTTCCATTATGCGCTCGGCACCCTGCCTGCTGGTGATCTCCAGGAAAGCGTAGCCCTTGCACTTTTTGGTTTTTTTATCGCGTACTATTTTTATAGTGGCAACCTCGCCATACATACTAACCATTTCTACCAGCCTCATCTCATCTACATCTAAAGGAAAGCCACCGAGGAAAATTTTAACCATGATAATTGCAAACAGGTAATAAACTGCTGCCAAATATACATATCATGCAGCAAACACCGAAACACCAAAAACCCTGCAACAAGCCCGTTACAATACGTGCATAGCCAGGATCTTTTGCAGATCGTAAATATTTACCTGTTTGTTGAATTTCTTCTGGATAATAGGGTTCAGGTCGCTCGAGATCCAGATCTTCAATTCGGCATCCAGTTCAAAATGGCCCGAGGTTTCAATACTGAAACGCGAGATGCTTTTATAAGCGATAGAAAGATACTCCACCTTGCTGCCGGTGATACCCTGCTTATCTACCAGTATCAGCCTTTTGTTGGTAAAAATAAATACATCTCTGAAGAGTTTAAAACCTACCTCAATGCTCTCGCTGTCTACAAGTAAGTTTCCATATTCTTTTTTTAGTTCATCGGGATTGGCTACCCCGGCATTGCCCATTAAATTTGAGAAAAGACCCATAACGATTTTGTTTTTGTTGTAAAGCTGCTAAAATATTATGCCAACAGCAAGTTAAATATGCTATCTGCCATATGCTATACTTAACATTGGCTTTATATAACTTAATGAAAAAATAACAGAACATTAATACCTGCCGCTTGTAGTTTAGGTATTATTGACGCAAATAATTAAAGCTATGGTTACCACACAAATCAGCAGTATGCAAGCACCTACTTTATCTATCAACCGCGAGAACGGCAAAGCCCTTTACCTTTATTTTGAGCCGCTGTTTTCAAGAGCATCTGAAATGTATTCGGCTATTAAATATGCCGTTTTCAGGTCAGACAAAAGCGGTGATAACTTCTTTAATCATTTAAGCATCCCCGGCGAAATTGGCGATAACCTGCCCGGCCTTGATGCTATAAACAAAAGAGACCGCCTGGGCGATCTTAGTTTTGTAAAAGGCGATACCAGCGCATGGGAATATAACGGCAGTACCCTTTCAGAAAGCGAACAGGAGCAAGTTGCCAATTATATTAAAAACGTGCTATTATAATATTATTGAGAATATAATATCGAATAATAATTTCGAATGTTAAATATCAAAGTATACCTTCATGCTTAAAATTTAACATTCGAGGCCCGATACCAGGAAAGAATAAATTTTGAATATCGGACTTTGAGGCTTTCACTTCAACATCCGATATTCAAAATTCAATGTTAGGTATTTCTACCGGCTGTTATGCGTTTGCAACTAACTTGCTTACGCTGCGGTATACGTAGTTATTAAAGATGTGCCTGCGTGCAAACCTGCCCGGCGAATCGGCATTTACAAGCTTTACATAAACGGCTTTTGGCACGTCGAAATACTCGTACTCGTTACCATCAAAAAACACAACTTTTAACACCTGCGATTTATATTCAAAATCCTGAATGTTTGAGGTAGTGGTGGTTAATGTATAATCGGCCAGGGTTTGGTTGCGTGTTTCGGGCGCAATGCTTACCAAAAAGTGGTAGGCCTCTATAATAGTTTTACTTTTCTCTTCGGCAGCGGTGCGCTCTTCTGCATCCTGAAACTTATCCGGGTGCCAGGTTTTCATCATTCCGCGGTAAAGCGTTTTTAATTCCTGCAGCTCGACAGCTTCGGTTACACCTAAAAGTTTCCTGTAATCAACAATCTTTTTCATAAATAATTCAATGCTTGTATTAATTGTAAGGCAATTGAATTAAATACCCTTTCAAAAAATAATTCCGCAAAGATACGCTTTCCTATGCATAAATTTATGACTATAACACTGTGATTTATGCCGCCATTATGCTTACTTTGGGCCCGTGTTATACTAATGTAATAACCCAAATCGTTTAATACATTCACCAAAACCAATCAGTATGAAAGTTCTGAAATTTTTATCTCTTGCCGCTATTGTTTCGTCGGCTGTAATTTTGTTCCCAGCCTGTAAAGCAAAAAAGGCAGTAGTTGCTCCCCCTGTTGTTGTTACCGAGCCTGTTAAACCGGCACCAAAACCGGCACCAGCGCCAGCCCCTGCTCCTGAACCGGCACCTGCCCCTGTTGCAAAACCCGACTATAACTTTGCCAACATACAGTTTGAGTTTAACTCGGGCATATTAAAAACAGAATCGTACCCTATTTTAGATAAGGCCGTTGCCGAAATGAAAAAAGACGCATCGGTTAAGTTTGTATTAAACGGTAACTCATCTGCAGAAGGTACTGACGAGCATAACCAGGCTTTATCTGTAGAGCGCGCCACCTCGGTTAAATTATACTTAACCAACAGCGGGATCAGCTCAGATAACCTAACCGTAAAAGGCTGGGGCGAAAGCAAACCTATTGCCGATAACAAAACCGAAGCAGGCCGCGTATTAAACCGCCGTGTAGAAATTAAAAAACAATAAGGAGCATTTGCGGGGTTTGAATGACGAGTGTTCGAAACGTTGAAATCGCTTATCGCTCGGCAGCCTCATCCGCCCTACGGGCACCTTCTCCTTTGGAGAGGGTTTTTAAAGTGCTCTCCTTTGGAGAGAACTTTCATGTTTCAAACACTCAAAAGATCCAACTCGTAAACTCTCAAAAGCAAAGCCCTCCAGCGTAAACTGAAGGGCTTTGTCATGTAGTCTTTTATCCTCTTTTCCTTTATCCGCTACTTAATACATTATTGTAACCGACCCGCTGAGTGTTTGCTTACCGGCTTTTGCGGTTATAATGTAGTAATAGGTGCCCGCAGGCAGTTTTTTGCCGAGATGCTCCCCTCTCCATGGTGCAGCATAGCCCTTACTGTTTAGTACTGCCGAGCCATAACGGTTAAACACCTTTACAGTTACGGTTGGGTCATCGGCCAGGCCTGTTATTACCCAGGTATCGTTAACGCCATCGCCATTGGGTGTAAACGTATTAGGCAAATGGATGTCAACACAATAGCTGGTAATATTTATTGTTTGTGAGGCTGTGCAGCCATTTGCATCGGTAACCAGCAGCGTTACCGGGCCTAATTTGCCTGTAGTGTAGGTTTGGGTACCCCCAACACCGTTCCATACGTAGTTTTTTAAGCCGGCCGGGGCGGTAAGCGTTACGGTTTCTTTGGTAAACTCGCAAAGCTGTGCATCTGCAACGTTTAATACCGGGTTTGGCAGAATTTGCACATCGTAGTTTGCGCTAACCTCGCAGCCGGCCGTAGTGGTAACTGTGGCCGTGTAAGTACCTGTACTGCTAACGTTAATAATATCTGTAGTAGCACCGTTGTTCCACTTAACCACGCCCGCGCTGTAATTTGCTTTCAGGCTGATAGTTTGGCCATCGCAAAACGTGCCTGTACTTGTATTTTCTATTGCAATGGTTGGCTTAGCATCAAAACTTACAGGCAACGGTGCAGATGCTTTTCCGCAAGTGATCTCTTTGCTGCTAATCTCTAGGGTATAACTGCCGGCCGCATCCGTTTCAATAGCAGTTTTGTTAACGCTGCCATTTACAGGTACGCCGCTGTTTAACCAGGTTATGGTGTAAGCTGCATCTAAGGGTACATTAACCGACAAACTTGCTTTATCGCCAATGCAATAAGCAGGTCTATCGCTTTTTACTACCGGTACAGGCAGGTCTATAAACTTTACATTTACTGCTTTTGAAGGCACCCAACTACCGTCGCAGGCGCTTACTTCCATATTATATATGCCGCTCTCTGTTGTGTTTAAGGTGTTTGTAGTATTACCGGTAACAACACCATCCTTATACCAGCGGTATTTGTAGCCCGGGCTACCTGTGGCTTTAAGTTCAACGGATGTGCCCGCACAGGAAGTTATATTATCGGGATAATTAAAAGTAAATGAGGGAGCATCTGTTACTTTGATTTTCAGGCGATTACTTTCTACATGGGTTCCGCTGCAAGGGTCATACATTATTGCGTAATAATCGCCAGCCTGGTTTACAACCAAATCCAATTGGGTTTGGTTAACAATCGGCTGGTCGTTTTTATACCATTGAACAGTATTGTTGTGAACGTTATTATTGCTATAAACAAACTGCCCAAGCTCTATGGTTTCTGATTGCCCATTGCAAATTTCTTTCTCCGTTGCTCCGCTATAATCATTTTTAAATCTTAATGCATCAAGTGTTTGTGTATTAATATATTTGCCATAATCGGGCTTTATAAAGTATAAACCATCAATAGCCGCCAACCAAACACCATCCTCGCAGCCAGGGTTACCGCCGTAATAATTATTGTTAGCATAGCGTTCGCCGGATCCAATTATATAGTTTACTGCTATATCATTTATCTTTTTGTTGCCAAACTCATCGTAATGAAAATACTTATGAGTGTTTACGCCGCTATAAATAGATTTCCAATAAATAGAACTGCTAAAATACAAGCCATCATCGGCTCCTATAAGTATGCTTTCTTTTGCCAGCCCCGGATAATCATAGGTACCAAAAGCCGTTAAGCCATATATTGATGTGATCTTATTAATTTGAACGCCATCAAGGTAATGCTGGTATCCGTTACCTGAATAATAAGAGCGATTACGTAAATTTTGAAATAACCCATTTTCGGTAGCCCAAAACTGGCACATGGTTTCTGTTTGCAGATAACCATTATACATATTTCCGTGCGTGGTATAAACCGTACGTACATTATGCCCAAAGTAATCGCTTAGGTAAACTTCACCTCCAAATAGCGTATAATCTACATGCGACATGACATCGTATTGCTTTACCCCATCTTCTCTGCCACCAAACTCCGGGTAACTAAACACACAACTCTTGTAAGTTGCCTCAAAAATATAATTTGGCAATTCCTTAAAATCAGTAACATCAGGCATCATCCTGCTGCGCGAATAGTCGTAATTATAGCGGCCCCTGGTAGTACCAATAAGTAAACGCCGGTATTGATAATCCTCTACAGGAGCATTATAATCTACTACATCGCTCCAATCTAAGCCGATGGAATAATAGTACCGCGCAAACCATCCGCCGCACCTATTGTGCTTAGCGCCCCATTGTTATAAACAATAATCTCTAAGGCAGTTGCCACATAAACTATCCCCTTTTCGCGGCCGGCAATATCTACAAACGGGGCATTGTAGCCCGCAAAGGCTGCGGTAAAATCTTCTACCTGCATATCCAGGCTATTAACACGAAATACCTCGTTATTGGCGGCAAGCACCCATAAATACGGGTCGTAAAAATCGCGCTTTACTTTAAGGATGTTTTTACCGGCCAGCAGCTTGCTGTTTAAATGAAAATCAACGTCCTGCTCCTGCGCAATAGATTTTGCACCGCTAAAAAGAATCATGAACAGGATTAGGAAACGGACAACCCGCATTAAATATTAATTAAGGCCTGAAGATAACAAGCATCCGTTAATATCTGCTAATTAAAGATGTAAAATTTGATTGGGTGTGTGTAAGAGGGGTAACGATGGGTTTGAAACTATGTGTGTTAGAAAAACATAAAAGCGTAGGGCATGTGCGATTCCTTCCCTGGGGAAGGAGGAGGTAGGGGTTTAATAAACAATTCAGTAATTTTTTAATCGGTTAACCCCTGCCTGCCAAACACAAGCCAACACACCCCTCCCAGGGGAGGGAATTGAAAAAACCTTTACAACACCTATAGTTTCAATCCCATCAAACCTTACATTCCCTCGCACAAAGGTATGGCAGATAAATATCCTCTACGCCAAGGCACTTGCCAGGTAGGCGCGGCAGATCTTTACTTCCTTCACTGCATCAGATCCTTCCGGGATGTTATACTCCAGCTCAATAGTTGCCGGGAACTTGTATTTAGTCTTTTTCATCAGCGCCAGCACATCTTTAATAGGTGTATCGCCGGTCCCCCATGGGGCATTAGGGCCGTTGTTAAACTTACGGTCTTTAATGTGCATGCTGGTAATGCGGTTGTGGTATTTCTCTATAAACGGCACCGGGCTGCTGCTTGTGCCTGACGCATAGTGGCCAATATCCAGGTTAATGCCATTATACTTAGATTGCGCCAATGCCGCATCCCAAAGGGTTGGCGTAGCCTGCGTATGGGCATGGTAGCCAACCATCAGTTTATGTTTTGCGGCAATATCGCCAAGGCGTTTGGTTTGTTCATCATCCGGCAGTTCAACCGTTAAATGGCTTACCCCTAAAGCTTTACCGGCGTTAAAGGCGTATTCTATCTCTGCATCGCTGTTGCGTTTGCCCAGGGCGTTTGGTTTCCAGGCGTAAATGGTTACGCCTGCATCATTATACATTTTGCGCAATTGCTTAAACTTATCCATAGGTGCGGTAAGGCGCCACTCTGCTATTTTTTTGGCAAACTCATCACGATCTGTATTGGGCTCGCGCTTAGGGGCACCGGCATAAATTTCGGCAGGGTCGCCCATCAGTTCAATAGCGTTAATATTGCAATCGATACAGTACTTCAGCAAATCTTCGGCCGTGCCGGGCATACTGCGGAACGAATAGGTTATCACCCCTATCTGTACCCCGTTTACTATTGAATTGGGTTTACCAGCCCCGCTTAAAGCTGCTTTTGCAAATGATGATTTTGAAAGTAATAGAAGGCTTGCTGCCGCAACGGCGCCGCCGCCAATAAACTGGCGCCTGTTTAGGTAATTGTTTTTCATAATTGATACCGGGGTTTGGTAATATGTTGGTTTATACCAAAGTTATAAATTTATTAATACCGGCAAAAGGTGTATTAAAAGTGTTACTTATTCGTTTTAACCTAAGCAACAATTACAATTTAAAATCCTATATCTACTCCTCCGGGATAAAAGATTTAAACAGGCGCTCAATTTTGGGCAGGTGTTCAAAAGTGTTCAACTGTAAAAGCTCAAAACACATCAAATAATTAAATATCTAACAATCAATAATTTATAAAATCTTACTTAACATAATATGTTCAAAGTGTTCAACACCTAAAAAAATGAACACCTGGTGAACACTGTGGCATAGCGGGCAAACGTTATATTATAGCGGTTCATCATTTAATTATCATACCTTTACGGCCACACGCATGGAAGAAAGAAAATATTTAACAACCTGGAAAAGATACATCCCGGTTATCCGTTTGCATTTGAAGAGGAGCCTTACCGAAGAACAGAGCTTTAAACTTAATATAACCGATTTTGAATCTGCGGGCGATCGCGGCAAATCTGGCTACACGTTTAATTTAACAATGGAAAACGGCAAGGTGATGAACAACATCAGCGGATCGGCAGTAGCGCGCGACCTATACGAGGCGCTTAAAGCGGATGAGGCCATTAAAGCCATTTTGCAGGATAAAAGTGTAAAGATCTCGGTTGGGAAATCCTTCCTGCTGAGTATTAAAACCACGCATATTTCAGCTTATAAATAAAAAGCAAACGCCCTGTTTAAGCGGGGCGTTTGCTTTTTATTTCAATTCATATTAACCTTATTGCGCTTGCGGCAGGCTGATCTCAAAATTAGCCCCCTGCCCGGGATGGGAATAGATCCTCATGCTGCCTTTTAAGGCATCTACCAGGTGTTTTACCAATGCCAGGCCAAAGCCATAGCCTTGTTCGCCGCTGGTACCGTTGGTAGAGCTTGCCAGGCCTTTCAGTATAGTATCGATAGACTGCTGGTTTAAACCCACGCCGGTATCAGTTACGTTTATCTGCAGCAGGTTTTGGGTTTCTTCTATCTTCAGGCTCAGGTCTACCGTTACTTTACCATTTACAGGGGTAAATTTCATGGCGTTAGATACCAGGTTCCCGGTTATCTGCAGCAGCTTGTTCTTAGAGAACGGTATGGTTGATGAATTTACCGAGGTGCTCACCACAAATTCTATATTTTTATTGCGCGCTTGCGGTGTGTATAATTTCTCCAGCTTATCTTTAAAAACCAGCAGGTTAAATTCATCACTTTTTAGTTCGCGGGCGGGTTTATCCATACTCAGAATCTCATCGGCAAGTTCCAGCAACGAGCGGCCGCTGCGCTGTATCAGGTTGATGAACTCCAGTACCTCGTCTATCTCGTTTTCGTGCCCTTGCTCACTAATAACCTGCGCCAGGCCAATAATGCCGCCCAGCGGGCCGCGGATATCATGCGCCACCTTCTTTTTGGTTTCGTTAGCTTCGTGCAGGCTGCTTTTAAGGCCGGTAATTAACTTGTGCGCGTTTAGGCGGTTCACAATTTCATCGGCTATTATCTTCAGCATTTCTATTTTTTCGGGCGAGAGCGTTTTCAGGTCCCTGTCCAGCACGCATAAAGCTCCCAGGTTATGTCCTTCGGCAGTTGTTAGCGGTATGCCGAAGTAATAGCGCAGGTTGGGCTCATCGGCCACGTAAAATTTGTCTTTAAAGCGATCGTCTATTTTAAGATCCTTTACTTCAAACTGCTCGCCGCCGGCAATGGTGTACTGGCAAACAGAATCCTCGCGCGGCATTTGGTCTAAATTGAGCCCATGGTTAGTAACCGTCCATTGGGTAAAGGTATCTATCAGGTTAACTAATGATATAGATGTGCCTGCAACCTTGGCTGCTAATTTGGCAAGATCGCTAAAAGTTTCCTGGAAACTGGTGTAATCCAGGTCATAGTCCGACAGGCTGATGATCCTGCCAATTTCATTCTCGGGGATCGGATTAGTATGCATTTATTGTTATTGATCAGTACCGTAAAGTACGCTTTTAAATTTTTAACAGATGTATTAAAACAAAAAAAGGGCCATAATTCAACACTTAGTTTTATATTAGTATATAGTATAACAAACCATGCAACCAAATTGTAAAACTGGCTACGCCGAAGTGAACGGCATTAAAATGTATTATGAGATACACGGCGAAGGCGGCATCCCGTTAGTGTTAATTCACGGTGGAGGTTCGGACATCTACGTTACTTTTGGCCGCGTATTGCCGCTGCTGGCTCTAACCCGGCAGGTTATTGGGGTAGAATTGCAGGGGCATGGCCACACATCCCATCGTACAACGCCATCATCCTTTGAGCAGGATGCTGATGATGTTGCGGCTTTACTCATCCACTTAAACATAACAAAAGCAGATATTTTTGGCTTTAGCAACGGCGGCAGCGCAGCTTTGCAGATAGCCATCAGGCATGCCGGTTTGGTGAATAAACTGGTAGTAGCATCTGCCTTTTTTAAGCGCGATGGCATGTACCCATGGTTTTGGGATTTTATGATGAAAGAACCTCAACTGGAAAGCATGCCCAAGCCTTTACAAGATGCCTACCTGGCCATTAATAACAACCCGGCAGACCTGCAAACCATGCATGATAACGATGCCAAACGCATGCAAAACTTTACCGACTGGCCCGAAGACCTGCTAAAAAACATACAAGCCCCCACTCTGCTTTTATTTGGCGATGCCGATATCATGACGCCCGAACACGCTGTAGAAATGTATCGCCTTATCCCCAAAGCGAGGCTTACCATCCTCCCCTCCGGCCACGCCGATTACATTGGCGAATTGCTGGCGGCAGATAGGAATAGCAAGCTACCCGCAGTGACGGTTACCATTGTAGAAGCGTTTTTGGATGGGGAGTAGGTAATACGTTTTTTATCCCCAATAAATTAACAAAATCGCGTCATTGCTAGGTACGAAGCAATGACGCGTTGATATATCAAAATACAAGTTACGCCAGTACCGGCTCTAAATGGGTAGTTATTGCTATCCTGTTCCAGGCGTTAATGGTTACTATGGTCATGATGATCTGGGCGAGCTGCACTTCATCAAACACATTGGCTGCAGCGGCGTAGGTTGCATCAGATACGTGGCCGGTTATCAGGGTAACTTCTTCTGTTAAGGCAAGCAGGGCGCGTTCCTGCTCGTCAAAAAAAGGCGTTTCTCTCCAGGCGTTCAGCGCGTAAATGCGTTGCTCGGTTTCGCCGGCTTTGCGGGCATCACGGGTATGCATATCTATACAAAAGGCACAACCGTTAATTTGCGATGCCCTGATCTTGATCAATTCCCTTTGTATGGTTGTTAAACCGGTACTTTCAACATATTTAGATAATGCCATCATAGCCCTGTATCCTGCAGCCTCTGCTGTGTTAATTTTTATTCTGTCCATTTTTCTTTTGTTTTTGTTAACACAAAGTTGGGGATAAACACCCCCTCAAAAAATGAACTGAGTTTAAGAAAATGAATGATGTAAATATTTTTTTGACTATTATTTCATGCTTTCTTCGCCCTTAGCCTGCTTAAAAACTGCGGTGTAAAGCCCAGGTAAGAAGCCAGCATGTATTGGGGTACCCGCTGCGCAAACGCCTGGTAAAGTTCCATAAAATGGCGGTGGCGCTCCTCATCAGTCATGTTAAAGATATAGCCTATCCTGCGTTGCGATGCCACAAATGATTTTTGCATCATGATACGGAAATAACTCTCCAGCGCGGGGATCTTTTCAAAGAGCTCCGCCCTGTCGCGCTCATGCAGCAACAGCAACTCCGATGCTTCAATAGTTTGGATATAGGTTGTAGCAGGCCGTTTGTTCAGCAAACTATCCTGGTCGGCCATCCACCAGCTTTCCAGCGCAAACTGGATCACCTGCTCGTTCAGCTTGTTGTTCACAAAATACTGGCGCAGCAAACCTTTTTGCACAAAGTAATTGCCGGCACAATGCTTACCCGGCTCCAGTATTATTTGCTTTTTCTTAAACTTTTTTAGTTCCAGTCGCCCGCAGAGCAGTTGCGCCTCCGCAGGGCTTAAGGCAACATAGCGTTTAATATGGGCAAGCAGTTCGGGGTACATGTTAAATTATGGCAGCTTAAAACCAAATCTGTACATCACCTTTTTGCCGGTTTGCACCTGTTCATCTACTACAACCCCATCAACTGTTTCTGATGTAATTAGTTTACTGGCAGGGTTGGTTTGAGGGAGCTTTACATCTACCCTAAATTTAATATCCTGGCCGGATGGCAGTTCAATAGCTTTTTCCCATTTGCCTGTGGCATCTTTTACTTTTTGGGTGGTATTGTTAAGATCGGTATAGCTTATTTCGGCGGTTGTGCCCGTGGGGATATCGGTGGTATATTTTACCAGATAAGAAGCTTTTTTGGCTATCTTCAGTTCGCCCTTGTTCATATCATAAACAGTGTAACTGCAGCCGCTGAATATAAAAGCAAGCACGCAAAAGCAGAGGAGATTTTTCATAAAGGCTAAGTTAAGCCGATAAATTACGCAAACAATTATTGATGTGAAATTATTTATAGGGTATGATTAGGTGTACCGTACTCCTCCTGTTATTTGTTGTGCTACAAAGCAGCAACAAACGTGTATTAGCCATTTATACACGCGACGCAAAAAGTGCGCTATATAAAGAGCAGCTAAGATTATTGAGTGAAGATAAGCCCGGCTTAGAAGACCGCAACATTAAGATAGAAACCTATATTTACAACAGCAAAACCGCAGCAGCGTTTAATAGAAAGCAAGTGAAAGGTAATTTTGCTATTATACTCACCGGAAAAGATGGCGGTGATAAATTCCGCAGCACCAAGTCTGTAACATTGCAAAAGCTTTATAGTATTATTGATGCAATGCCTATGCGGATAGAAGAAATGAAGAAAAACTAATACATCACCTTATCCGGCTGGTTAAAGTCTTCCAATTCCTGGTAACTCAGCTTTACGTCATTTTCAACACGCTCTTTGGTAGGTTTCAGATAGATAAAATAACCTATTATTATAATGCTTACAAGCAGGTAAAACATTTCTCCTGAAAGCAAAAAAGCTCCGATCGCAAATAACGACGGCCCTTCCAGTAAAGCAAACCTTATGATCGTTGCCGATTGGTAAGCGGCAAGCTTGCTTTTTAATGTGTCTGTTGCATAAATATTATTCACCTTATTTCTGAACAAAATATTACCCAATACCGAGCCGCTTAAGGCAAAAACGGGTACAACGTACAATAAAGGGTCGTGTATATTGCGTACGTTGATCATGATCTTTTTGCTCAGAAATACTGATAAAACAGCAAAAAGCGACTGCCCCACTATTAACGCGAAATGTATTATTGCAGTTGTTTTTAAATAGCCCGCAGGGGTTTGTGGCATATTAGGGTTAGCAGCCATGTAACAAAGTTTAAATTATGCTGTAAGATACAACGTTATGTAGTAAAACTGGCCGTTACAACCAAAAATTATTCTGCATTGCTACTCAACAACTGCCATTTATAAGTTGCCTTAATTTCCCAGCTTGTGAGTTAAAAATGTTTATCTGTTGTTAATTACTTACGGCTTTTATCTTTAATGCATTTAATATTGGCAGCAGCCGTTTGGTGCGTAATGCCCTGCCTTCGGGGTTAAGGTGATATTCGGTATTATAAAAAAGACTATCCGGAAATACCGAATCTATGGGTTTATTTAAGATCTGGATATACAGATCCTGATCAAGATCGGAAGCAAGTTTTTCTATTACTTTAGTTTTGGATCGATATAAAGACTCCGGGAAACTTGGATACAAAAAATATACGCGGATATGCTTTTCATCAGCATAAGCTTTAAAGTTGTTTAATACGGTTATGCCCGGGTAATAAGCATAATCCATTTTATAGTTATTCAAAAAATCGTGCGGCGGGTTGGGTTCAAAATTACGTACCACATCTCCATATTCGTTGTATGATGAACGCGCATAAACAGATTGTGTTATTGGCTTCCGCTGAGCACCTTTTAAACCGGCAATGGTATTGGGCAGGTTGTTCTGCAAATCTTCAATAAAATAATCGTTAAGGCATTGTCGTAATGTTGGTTTAAAATAGTTGCCGGCGGGCGGGAAAATGCGTTCAACCAGCTTCTTCATCCGGTGGCTTCCATCTACCGGTAAAAAATATTCCGAAGAAATAATAATGATATCTGATGGCTTTGCTGTTTGTTTTACTTCATTCAGCATAAAATCTAATCCAAGGCCGGCATGCAATCCCAAATTAACTACCGGCAACCCTGTGCTTGCCGAAACTTGCTGACTATTGATCCCGAACGGCAAATTAGAGCCTCCGCAGAATATGATCCGCGGCGACTTTAATTGCTCAGCAAACCGGTGCTTATCAATCATAGCTGCCATAAAATTATCATTATCGGGCACTTGCAGCGGGTAATAATTGCGGTTTAATATGCCTATAATAGCGACTACGATCAACGCGAAAACAGCACAGTTAATTAATAATCTCTTCATGCTAAAACTGAAAATAAATAAATTGCTGCTCCTGCCCGGTAAAATAAAAAATATAGATCACCAAGCCGATAAAAAAACTCCATCTCAATGGTCTTTTCCAGTTAAGCCCCAAAGTAGCCAGGCCGTATTGCTGCTCACGGCCTATCCATTCAACAGCTATCATAAACGCGGTTAAAGCTAATATCCCCAGGGGATGGTGCGTGCCTAATAGCGTAGCACCATCAGGTACAACCAATAACGAGCGCGAGCAGATATTGCTGATATAATGCAGGGCCGATGTTACATTTTCTGCCCTAAAGAAGATCCAGGCAAAAACCACCAGCCCAAAAGTTACAGCCATTTGCAATAGTTCTTTTATAGTAGGTAAGAGCCTGCCTTTCGCGGCGATCTCTAAATTATTCCGGTTTCTGTTAAATAATAAAAGTGGTAAAAAATAAAAGGCGTTTAATGCACCCCAGATAATGAAAGTCCAGTTGGCGCCATGCCACAACCCACTTACAATAAAAATGATGAAGATGTTGCGCACCTTATTCCAGCTGCTGCCACGGCTACCGCCTAATGGGATATAAAGATAATCTCTAAACCAGGAGGAAAGTGAGATATGCCATCTTCGCCAAAATTCGGCAATGTCTCTCGAAAAATAGGGGAAAGCAAAATTGCGGATCAGCTCGATACCAAACAGCCTTGCTGTACCCAGTGCAATATCTGAATAGCCTGAAAAATCGCAATAGATCTGGAAGGCAAAAAATATAGCGCCGAGCAAAAGCGTGCTGCCCGGGTAATGCGTATAGTTGTTAAAGATCATGTTAGCGTATTCGGCACAGTTATCAGCAATCACAATCTTTTTAAATAAGCCCCAAAGTATTTGCTTCAATCCGTCTACAGCCTGCGGATAATTGAATGTGCGCTTTTTTTGAATTTGGGGAAGCAGATGTGTAGCGCGTTCTATAGGCCCTGCAACAAGCAACGGAAAGAAGCTTACAAAAACCGAATAATCTATAAAATTACGGGTAGGCTCGGCCCTCTTCCAGTAAATATCTAAAATGTATGATAAGCCATGGAAGGTATAAAACGAGATGCCGACGGGCAAAATCACATCTATAGCCCCAAAGTTTGATTTAAGGCCAAATTCACCCAACAATACGGCAAACGAATCTGTAAAAAAGTTATAGTATTTAAAAACGCCTAAAAAACCGAGGTTGATGATAATGCTAAGCCAGAGCCAGAACTTCTTTGCTGCTTTAGTTTCTGCCTGGTGTATTTTTAAACCTGTAGAGTAATCTAAAAACGTTGAGAACATAAGCAGGAACAAAAACCTATAATCCCAAAAAGCATAAAAAAAGTAGCTGGCAACCAGCAGCAGGATATTCTGTAACCGCAGATATTTGTTCCCTATGAGCCAGTACAGCGCAAAAACTACAGGAAGAAAGATGGCAAAGTTTAGCGAATTGAAAAACATGAATGTGGTAAAGCGGTATTAATTGCTGAATATACAATGATTATCGGGCAAATTATCAGATGTTAAATTTTAAGCGCCCAGCAATCCCTCATTATCTTTTAACCCCACGCCAGAACGCTTTAAACGGTAAGCTTCCTGTATCAGATAGAACAATTTATCGGCCGCGGCGGCAATGGGTAACCCTTCAGGGCGAATGTTGGAGATGCAATTACGCGAATCGTCTTTTAAGCCCGGCCGGGGTTGATACGTAAGGTAAGCGCCCATGCTATCTGCAGCGCTAAGGCCGGGGCGTTCGCCAATAAGTACTACGGATAGGGATGCACCTAATTCGGCGGCAATGCTATCGCCAATGGCAACACGGCCCTGTTCTACCAGGCAAAGCGGCGCAAGCTTATGCTTTGCTGCCAGCAGCTTTGGAATTAATAATTTTAGCAACGCCAGCGCATTCTGGTTAATGGCAGTTGCCGATAGCCCATCGGCCAAAATAAAAACGATGCCGCTGTTACTGAGCTGGTCGGCCAGGCGGTTAACCGATATTTCATCCAGCAGGCGGCCCAGGTCCGGGCGTTGCAGGTAGTGTTCGCGGTTGTGTGCCTGGCTATGCAAATGTAAAACGGGCAAGTTAAACTGCATCAGTTCATCGGCCAGCGCTTCGGTATCCATTACAGAGTATACTGCATCGCGGGCGTGGGCGTGGGCCAGTTTAAACTCCAGGGATTGTTTGGTGGGGATGCTGGTACCTGTGCTGCCAATAGCTATTCGCGCATTGGTGAACTCCTTTAAAAAACTTAAAGGCTCATCGGGGTTGGGCTTAAACTTTATTATTTTAGCCATAGCCCGTTTGTTTTTTTCAATAATTCTTTCGGGCCGGATTTGGACAGATTGCCCTGTGCATCGGTTATGCCCTGCTTCAGCAGCCATTGCTCAAACTCCGGCGCGGGGCGCAGGCCAAGCACTTTACGTACGTATAAAGCATCATGAAACGAAGTGGACTGGTAGTTCAGCATAATATCGTCAGAACCGGGGATGCCCATAATAAAATTACAGCCCGCCACACCCAGCAGGGTAAGCAGGTTATCCATATCGTCCTGGTCGGCCTCGGCGTGGTTAGTGTAGCAAATATCTACCCCCATAGGTAAGCCCAGCAGCTTGCCGCAAAAATGATCTTCGAGTGCGGCGCGGGTTATCTGTTTACCATCATACAAATACTCCGGGCCGATAAACCCTACTACCGAATTTACCAGCAAAGGCTTAAATTTTTTGGCTACAGCATAAGCGCGGGCTTCGCAGGTTTGCTGGTCTACCCCGTGATGCGCATTTGCCGAAAGGGCGCTCCCCTGCCCGGTTTCAAAATACATAACGTTGCTGCCAACCGTGCCGCGTTTTAACGATAAGGTGGCATCGTAAGCCTCGGCTAACAAAGCCAAATTGATGCCGAAACTGGTATTGGCCTGTTCCGTTCCGGTGATGGATTGAAAGCAAAGGTCGATAGGTGCGCCTTTGTTAACCAGCTCCAATGTGGTAGTAACGTGGCTTAAGACACAGCTTTGTGTTGGGATTTCAAATTGTTGCCGCAACTGATCTATCAGCATTACAATGTTCAGCACAGCTGCCGGGCTATCGGTAGCAGGGTTTATGCCAATGCAGGCGTCGCCGCTGCCATACAAAAGCCCTTCTATTAAACTGGCGGCAATACCGCGCGGATCATCCGTTGGGTGATTAGGCTGCAGGCGGGTAGCAAAATGCCCGTGCAACCCTATAGTGTTCCTGAACCGGGTAACCACCTCACATTTTTTTGCTACCGCGATAAGATCCTGGTTGCGCATTATTTTGGATACAGCCGCCGCCATTTCGGGCGTAAGGGCATCTTCTATACTTTTAAGCACGGTAGTATCCGTTTCATTCAGCAGCAGCCAGTCGCGCAGCCCGCCAACGGTAAGGTGGCCTATCAAACTAAACGCAGCCGCGTCATGGCTATCTATAATTAACCGGGTAACCTCATCTCCTTCATAGGGAATAACCGCCTCATTCAAAAAATCTTTCAGCGAAACATCTGATAGCGTGATCTGCGCGGCAACCCGTTCCTCGTAACTCGCAGCACTTAAACCCGCCAGCACATCCCCCGTGCGGTGCGGCGATGCCTTAGCCAGCAGCACCCGCAGGCTCTCAAACTTGTAAACATGGCCGAGGATGGTATGCTGGTACATTTGGCTTAGCTGTGAGTGGTGAGTATTGGTGAATGACTGAATTAGTGATTGAGTGAATTATAGATTCTTCAAATTACTTATTGCGGTGTTTGCAGCATTTCATCGTCCATAATTTTGAGCTTGTGTTTTCCCATCAGCATAAAAACAGCTACGGCAAGGGCCAATCCTGCAAAAAAGATGAGGCTGATCCAAAAATTGTAGTACATGATGGCAAACAAACACACTGCCGATATCACCAATGCAATAGCCGGAAAAGTTGGATAAAATACCGCCACAAAAGGGCGCTCCAAATTAGGCTCTTTCTTTCGCAGCATAAATAAACTGATCATGCTCATCATGTACATTACTACCGCACCCAGTACCGATAGGATGATGATCTCGCTGGTAGTACCCGTAAACAATGCAATAAAGCTGATAACGCCGCCTGCTATAATAGCCCAGTGCGGGGTTTTAAAACGGGTGTTAACGGCTGCCAGTCCGCGGGGCAGATAGCCGCTGCGAGCCATGGCAAACACCTGCCGCGATGATGCCAGGATAGTACCGTGGATAGAAGCAATCAACCCGAATAAACCTATACTGGCGAATAGTTGGGTTAGTCCGCTGCCTTTGCCCAATACAACGCTGATGGCTTCGGGCAAGGGGTAATCCAGTTTGCTTAGGGTGCGCCAGTCGGTAACGCCACCGGTTAATATCATCACACCCAAGGCTAAAAACACCAGGGTACCTAAAGCATATAAATAGCCACGGGGGATGTTCCGTTTAGGGTCTTTCACCTCTTCGGCCACCATGGCTACGCCTTCTATGGCCAGGTAAAACCATACCGCAAAGGGCAAAGCTGCAAAAACGCCCCCCCAGCCAAAAGGCATAGGGTTGCTTAAATAATTATCCATCTTAAAATGTGGGCCAACAATCCCCATAAACAGCAACAACTCGCCCACAGCCAAAATGGTAATGAAAACCGAAAATGTTGCCGATTCCTTCACCCCCGAAATATTGAGCAAAATAAACACCACATTAAATACCAGCGCCGAAGTGAGCACATCAATGCCCGGATGCAAAAAATGAATATAGCTACCCAAGGAAAATGCAATGGCCGGGGTGGCTAACAGAAAATCTATCAGGGTGGCATAACCGGCTATTAGCCCTCCAAATGGCCCCATAGCCCGGTAGGCATAAGCAAAGGCACCACCCGCGTGTGGGATGGATGCGGTAAGCTCGGTATAGCTAAAAATAAAGGTAACATACATTACGGTGATCACCAGCGTAGCTATCAGGAAACCAATGGTGCCGGCCTTATCCCAGCCAAAGTTCCAGCCAAAATATTCACCGGATATTACCAGGCCTACGGCAATTGCCCACAAGTGTACGGGCTTAAGTACCCGCTTTAGTTGTTTGTTATCTACGTTTTCCAAAGGCGGTTATTTATGTTGCCTTTAAGGTACATATTAAATGTGTGAGGCTAAAATTTTGCCTTAAAATTGATTAAATTCAATTCTAATGGTATTCTAATCTCATAATAAAATAACCATTATTTAATATTAAGCGTTTTTTTAACTTTGCACTCCTAATTAATGTGATATTTATATAGTGCCAAAAAGTAATTCTTCTTCTATTAAAGATGCCTGGGTAGCCGCCCTGCAGTCGCCAAAAACACGCTCGAAAATTTTGCTGGGGTCAATCATAACCATCATCATTTTATCGGGTATGCCTGTGTTTTTTAGCATGATAGAGAAGCGCCAAGGCGTTGTTTTAAATGATTGGGTGCTGGCCTACCTGCCTGCTTACAATGTATCGCTTATTATTTTCACCATTATATGGGGGATGGCTTCGCTTATTTTTGTAAGGGCGCTTTATAATCCTAACATTTACATCAACTACTCGTGGACGCTGATCTTTATCAACCTTACGCGCATGGTTACCATCTGGTTCTTTGTTTTAGACCCGCCACGGGGGATGGTGCACCTGATAGACCCCCTCACCGGTATTTTTTATGGTAACGCCACTATCACTAAAGATCTTTTTTTTAGCGGGCACACCTCTACCCTGGTGCTTATTTTCCTTTGCCTGGAGAAACGTACCGATAAGATATTAGGCTTTATAGCTATTGTGGTGGTAATGTTCCTGCTGCTGATCCAGCACATCCATTACACCATTGATGTTTTGGCAGCGCCTGTTATTGTGTACGTTATCTATCTCATTACCACACATTTTTTAAAGCTGAACGCCCCCGCCAAAATTACCGGCAACGACCGGTAAAAACCCTTTGTGTTTAGCACATAAATAGGTTAAATTTATAGCTCGTTTAAACCAACATCTCCACTTGAGATGTAAACAGCTATCCTCATGATAAAAAAGCTTATAGTCATTGCCTTTGTATTTTTCACACTTGGCGCCACTGCACAGCAAAAAACACCGCGGCAGTTGTTCCCCGGCTTGTTTGAAGCGGTGCAATCATCGGAAGTATTCCCCGATAATAAAACGTTTGTAGATTGTACGCCCAAGTTTGCGCCGACCATGATCATGAAATCGTACAACGAGCAGCTGGGGAAAACGGGCTTTAATTTAAAGGAATTTGTGCTGGCTAACTTTGACGTGCCGGCTGCTGCCACGCATGCTTTTCAAACCAATATAGAGGAAGGCATCCGCAAGCATATTGATACCCTTTGGCAGGTTTTACAGCGTAAGCCGGATGCCGGGTCTAAACTCTCGTCGCTGGCTGCCTTACCCAACCCTTACATTGTACCGGGCGGCCGTTTCCGTGAAATTTATTACTGGGACAGCTACTTCACTATGCTGGGCCTGCAGCAAAGCCACCAGGAAAAGGTGATTGCCAATATGATAGATAATTTTGCCTACCTGATAGATACGTATGGCTTTATCCCCAACGGTAACCGCGCTTACTATTTAACCCGCTCGCAGCCGCCCTTCTTCGCCATGATGGTTAGCCTGCTGGCGCAAAGCCAAGGCAACAAGGTATTAACCAAATACCAGCCGCAACTTATTAAAGAGTATAATTATTGGATGCTGGGCGCAACAGCCTTAGCCAAAAACAAGGCTACTCACCGCGCCGTGCGCATGCCCGATGGTACCGTACTTAACCGCTATTGGGACGAAAGCGACGAGCCCCGCGAGGAATCGTACATACAGGATGTTACCGCCGGTAAACTTACCAAGCAGCCTTTGCCGGTATTTTACCATAACATCCGCGCAGCCGCAGCTTCCGGCTGGGATTTCAGCAGCCGCTGGTTTGATGGTTCGGCTAAACTGGCTACCATCCAAACTACCGACCTGGTACCGGTAGACCTTAACTGCCTGCTGTATAACATGGAGCTTACCATTGCCCGCAGCTACCAAATAAAAGGCAACACAGCGCAATACAAGCTCTACACCGCCCGTGCAGCCAATCGCAAAGCCGCCATCTTAAAATACTGCTGGAACGACAAAGCCGCCTGGTTTGGCGATTACAACTGGGCCACCAAACAATTCTCTGCCATACCAACGCTTGCCGCCGCCTTCCCGCTGGAATTTAAAATAGCTACCGCAAGCCAGGCCAAAAAAATAGCCGCCGGACTAAAAGCAAACTTTTTAAAACCCGGCGGCCTGGTTACCACCCTCAACTTTAGCGGCCAGCAATGGGACGCTCCCAATGGCTGGGCGCCTTTACAATACATCGCTATAGACGGCCTCGAAAATTACGACCATCACGACCTGGCTAAAGACATAGCCACCCGATGGATGCAGCTGAACATCCGCGTGTTTAAACAAACCGGTAAACTGCTGGAGAAATACAACGTGGTAGATACCAGCCTCACCGCAGGCGGCGGCGAATATCCCCTGCAAGACGGCTTCGGCTGGACCAACGGCGTGCTGTTAAAGCTGATGAATAGGTATAGCTTTGAAGAGAAGAAGTCGGAGTAGGTAAGATATTAGGCGTTGCCTCCGGCCCGGTTATATGCTCATACTGACAGGCATTAAGCGCATGGCCGGTATACGCTCCTATCCCTAACATGCAAAACGAGGTTGCAAACGGCGGTGAGGACACCGCCTTGTGGCGTAATTTACCTCGGCCGGTTCAAGTGTCTTCACTTGAACCAACATTAGGCAGTGTCCACACTGCCGGGCTGCTTAAGCGTGGACGCTTAAGTTTTATTATTCATCAAGTGTAAACACTTGATGAGGCAGGCTACAAGCCCGCGACAGCGGTAGGGCAGTTTTATCCCGGGGTACCATAGATTAATTTAGTCTTAAACATTTCACTAACTCATTATAATCTAAAATGACTATAGTTCCATTTGGCTTAACCACCTTAACTTTTAAACTATTTTTAGATTTAGATAAGTAATCGCCCAAGGCAATTTTCTCTTGCCAATCGGAGTAAATTCCATATTTGTACCCGCTTGTTAATATAACTGTTTTTGCACTATGATTTTCTTTATCATAAAAAACAGAATCAACTTTTCCATTAAAAGACATAACGAGCGCTTCCTGTAAAATAAGTTCTTTCCCACTCGGCTCTGAACGTACGGCTCTAACTACTATCCATCCCAGACAAACAATTAAAATTACTCCGAAAAACAAAACTGTTTTTACCGCCTTATCAGCTTTTAAAACATTCTTTATAAACATTTTTCACCATATATATTATTCCACTGGCCTAAGTTACGCTTCGTTGGACTTAGACCACCAACTACTCCCGCTATTTTAAAAGATTGTCGACTTCCCACGCCGGTTCAAGAAGACACTTAAACCTAATATTGGCAGCGTCCACCCTACCAGTTTACTTAAGCGTAAGTGCTTATTCTTCAAGTGTAGACACTTGAAGAGGCGGCAGAATTATCAACTGTAATAAATCATTTGCCAGTGTGTAATTAGAATTGTAGTATGGTTTGTTGGAAAGAAAAGCGTAATAGCATCGTCTTCTGGAGGATTCCAAACATTCTCCCAAGTCTTAATCAATTCATCTTTACTAATTGAAAAAATATTTTCAGGAAAACCTATAATCAGATATACAACTTCTTTTATGTCTTTTCCATCGATGGATCTTACAATTGACAATATTTCGTTTAAGTCATAGTCTCCTTCAATTGATGATTTATTAGGCAGTACGTTTATTAATATTTCATAAAAAGATTGGCTATTTGACAGGTTTGAGTTCAGCAATTTTGAATAAAAAGTTATAGTTCTTTTCTGTTCAGCCAATTTTAATCTTAGATGATTTTCTATTAAAAACTGTTCAGTATCTGACATAAATATAATTTATGAAATTAATGGGTATAACGTCTTACGTCAAGCCTTTCTACCTCCACTTCAAATACCTCTACTTCACCGTATAAGTCACCTTATTAACCCCCACCCCGGTAATTTTTAACGATTTCCAGTTAGCGGGAAGTTTACTTTTAACCTGTACAATGCCTGTTGGGGTAACATCTATCCCGCCGAAGCCCATTACCATGGCCTGGATAATGCCACCTGCCCCTGTTGCAAAGTAGGGGTTGGTACCGCCTTTGGTTTCGGCAATTACACGGAACGGTGGGTTAAGGTTGGGTTCGTAAGCTTCTTTAAACCAGTGGTAAGCCTTTTCGCCGTTGCCTAAGCGGGCGTATAACAGGGCAAATACACCCTGAGTCATGGCGGGGGTGCCTTCGTTGGGTACGCGGGTTTCGTAGTATTCCAGGTCTTTTTTGATCTGGGCCGGGTCGGTTATGGTTTTTAGCGGGTAGGCAAGCAGGTTCACGTCGGCTTGTTTGATGCCTTCGCCTTTGTAGGTGGCAAACTCGGCGGTTACACCGTTATCCATTTTCAGGATAGGGATATTGTTGGCCACGTTGATCCAATCCGGATCAGCCTTTACACCTAATATTTTGGCTGCAGCGGTGGCATTGCGCAGGTTTACCTGTGCGGCGGCATTGGTGAAAGCGTTGTTATCGATGTTCTCGGCCCACTCGTCGGCTGCCACCACGTTCTTAATATCATAATGGCCGGGGCCATTGCGTTCTACACGGCTTGCCCAAAAATCGGCAGTGGCGGAGAGTATCGGCCAGCCTTTTTCGCGCAGCCATTCTTTATCCTGGGTTACACAGTAATAATTCCATGCGGCATTGGCCACATCAGCGGTGATGTGATGCTCAAAGGGGCCGCTTAAAGCCCAAACCGGTGTTTCCTCTACCCCGCTATCGGCACTCTCCCATGGGAACATAGCGCCTTTAAAGCCGTGCGAGAAGGCATTTTTACGGGCATTGTCCAACCGTTCAAAACGGTATTCCACCATGGATTTGGCAATTTCCGGGTGCAGCACCAGCATGGCCGGGAACATCCACAGGTCGGTATCCCAAAAAACGTGGCCGTTGTAGCCAAGGCCCGATAGCCCCATTGGTGATGGCGACAAAGCAGTTCCTTCACGGGAGAACGAATATAAATGATACAGCATGCTGTGTACATCCTGCTGCGCCTGGTCGTCGCCTTCTATCTGGATATCGCTTTTCCAAAGCTCGTCCCAGGCTTTGTTGTGGAATTTTATCAGCCGGGCTTTACCTTCCAGCAGGGCAAAAATGGTTAAGCGCTCGGCCTCGTTCAAAGGGTCGGCGTGGTGGGCAGATGTTATGGAAGAGCCGGTTACGCCGTACGAGTATGTTTGCCCGGCGGCTATCTGATGGTTAAATTTCATCAGGTGCATGTTGTTATCCCACATTTCGTGGATCACCCTGGGTTCTTTACCATGTTCCTCGTTAAACAAAAATGAGGTTGACGCGCATAACTGCAGCTTACCCGTAGGGCTTTTTGCGGTGGAGGTTAACAGGCTGATGGTAACATGCGGCCTATCTATTTCATTATAATAATTCTCTACCTGCTTTAAGGCATCCGGCGCTTCCATTACACTGGCAGCAGTAATGTTGATGGCCTTTTTTGCGGTGACGGCTAAATCCATCAGCACGGTATAAGGCAATTGCCTTAACGAGTAGTAGGTGTATTTGATGCTTGCTTTATCACCATAATCAAACGTGGTGGTGAAAGCACCGTGCTGCATATCCAGCTCCTGCTTAAAGTTGCTTACCATTTTGGCATCCAGGCGCCTGCCGTCAACCTCCAGATACATGTTCAGCAGGTTAAAGCTATTTAAAAAGTTGCTTACCCGGCCACGGCCATACAAATCGTATGCACCGGCAAGCACCACATTCTTTACTTTAAATGGCTCGGGCGATGATACGATGCCTATCATCCCGTTAGCTGCGGTGATGCCGTAATAGTTGGCCGGGTCTATCTTATCGGCCTTAATAACCCATGGGTTAACACTTTGTGCCATTAAATTTGCCGAAGCCAATATGCCCAGCAGTATCCCTGCGGATAAAATTCTTTTCATCTTAAAAGTATCGTTATTTGATCTTTAATTGTAGTTTCTCATTCACCAGCTGCCCAATTTTGCGGCCCGTTTGGTTGCCCACCTCGCAGGCTATTTTGTAATGGATTCCCCCGTAAACACGCGATAAAGCAGCCTCCTGCGCGGCCGACCTGAACGACGGGAAAGTGCGTGGAGCTATGCCAAATTCCGATTCGGATGAATCGGTATAGGCAATATTATCGCCAAAGGCATGCGTTAAAACTTCGGCGGCGGCAGCAGAAATTACGGCATGCCCGCTGATATACTCCGGGAAGGGCGGGGTTTGGATGTACGGGCGCCAATCCGGATTGATCAGCTTGGTGATCACTGTTTCGGGGCGCACGCTATTGGCTTTGTATTTTACATACCAGCAGTTGATAAAGGCATCAAACAGGGCTATAGATGTTTGTGTATAAGCAGCTACAGTGGTGCCAAAATCGGCCTTTTTAATTTGCGAGCCCACGCCTGCAATATTCATCCAGTGGCCGCCCGGCGAAAACTTTTTGGTAGCGAATGATGCGTGGCCAATTACATTGAGCTTAAAGGCATTATCATCCCAAAAATCGGCCATGTGCTTTTGCTCGGTGGTGAGGCTGTCTACCATGCCTTTAACCTCCATTACGTTCTTATAAAAAACGCTGTTCTTATCCGCCATGTTATAAGCGGGCGGTTCGGGCGCGGGTATCTGTGATGACGAATCGAGCACCATCGGGCGAATCTCCCCCCAATGTGGTTCCAGCGCCTGCGCATACATAGGTGGCGTAGGGATCCAGCGGCCATCCTTACGGTTAACCGTGTACTTACTGGCCGACCTGGTTTGCGCGTAATGATCCTTCTTGCTCCATTTTATAATGTATTTGGCAACACTATCAGAATAAGCAACCGTGTTTTCAAATACATCCGAAGGCATGCCGGCATCCTTGGCTTTCTGCTTCAGTTCCTCTACATAAGTTTCCATACTCCCCTCTGGGAAAGTAACCGCGTTGCCTACAAAACAAAAGGATAACAATGCCGCGAACTGAAAATCAATCTCCTCATCTTTCGGTGGCGACGGTGTAGCAGGCAGGTGTTTGATCTGGCCGGCCAGCGAGCGGAAATGTTTGGGATCACCGGCGGCAATTACCTGGTAAGCAGCAATGTTTGCATAAGCATAATTACGGGAGGCTATCACCGGTGGAAAATTGTTCTCTAAAACTATATCGTTGAGTTTTTTTACCGTGGTGCGGTACAATTCTGGGTCGTGCGTAACTTTTTGGTAGTCGGCTTTCTTACAGGATGAAAATATAAGTATCACCACTGCAACAAGAAACAGGAAACGGTTCATAATAGCTAATTGGTTTAAGAAAAACGCGCTGCCCGGTGGCAACATTTAAGTACCGGTTTTTCTTTGATTACAGGCTAATATAGGCTTTTTACAGCAATTGCTCAACACAAAATCTGTTTGATTTTAACAGCCGGAAATAATTACTTTTGCAGCGCGAAAAAACATTTTTGCCAATTATACACGCTATCTTTCTTTACTGTATTTTATGAAAAAACCGGTTCTTATTGTATTGGGGTTATTGTTGCTGGCCGTTATTAGTACCTACTTTATTATCCCTCAAAATATCAGCGTTACCGGCATCAGCCATATTGATGCAACCGATGCTAACGTTTTTAAATTCATCGTAAAAAAGAAGGCCTGGCCAAAGTGGTGGCCGGGCGACCATAACCCTGCCGATAGCAACCTGTTTGCCTATAACGGCATGACGTACACCCTGCAAAACAGTACTAACAGCTATATTGATGTGCTGATACAAACCGATAAACTCGAACTGAACAGCCGCATAACCTACCTGGCTACCGGTGAGGGCATAAGTGATGTAAACTGGACAGCCCAAAAACAAAGCAGCCTTAACCCGTTTGCAAGATTGGCCCAATACATCCGCATAAAACAACAGGGTAAGGATATCGACAGCCTGCTTGCTCATTTTAAAACCTTTATACAAACAGACAGTAATGTATATGGCATTAAGATAAAACTGGAAAAAGTAACCGACCCAATTTTACTGGCCAGCAATACAACCAGCGCTACCTACCCTGCTACCCCGGCTATCTATAATATTATAGCAAACTTAAGGCAGCAGATAAAAATACAAGGTGCTACAGAAACCAATAAGCCCATGATCAACATCAGTAAAACCGACGATAATGAATACCAGCTGATGGTAGCCATACCCGTTAACAAACTGATAAGCCCGGCTAAAGGAGCGGTAATTAATAAGATGGTAGATGGTGCCAATCTTTTAGCAACCGAGGTTAAGGGCGGCCGCAATACTATCGATAATGCTTTCGTACAGTTAAAAAACTATCAAAAGGATCACCGGCTGATATCCCCTGCCATGCCTTTTGAACTTATTATTACCGACAGGCTTGCCGAGCCGGATACCACTAAATGGGTAACTAAAGTTTACTGGCCAGTTTTTTAAGTTGCTTATTTGTTTATCAATACCAGCCTGCCATCATAAGTTGTGGCGATAAAGCCCGTCCCGCCCAGGGTTTTTATCGGGTGCATGCCAGAGATCTCCTGCGCGTTCAGCATGCTGTTTATCCAGTACTCGGGCATGGATAGTTGCTTGGTTTTAGCATCGTAGTGCGCGGTTACCAGGCCCAATGCATCGTACTTGCCTTCATAAGGCACTACGCCCCAAAAGTTACCGTTCAGCAAAACATCTCGCCGGCTATTGTTCAGCGGGGTAATGGAGCGGATAGGTGCCTGCTGATACAGATACGGCAGCTCGGTTACAGCCTTTGCATGCAATACATCACTGATGAACACACTACTGAACTGGTTGGCGGTTAAACGGCTTTCATCGGTAAGTTTATCTTTAAAAATCTCTCCCGTGGTTTTATCGGCCATCTTCTGAAAGCTTAAAAACTCTTTCTTCAAATAAGGCAATTCCTGCTCCAGATCGTTCTTAGGGCGAAAGGGATAATATTTGCCTTTAAAATAATAGGATACTACCAGGTCGTTCTTGCCATCACCATCTACATCATTATTGTAAGCATAAAGTGGCTGGCCGGGTGCTACGTTATACTTATTGTTTTGGCCCCAGTTACCGGCTATCAGGTCGGCTTTGCCGTCGCCATCTACATCGGTAATGGCAGCAGATTGCCACCAGCCCTTAGCATCATCCAGTAAAGGCGATGAAAACTTTGTAAGCTTTTTATTCTTGTTCAGGAAGATCTGCACCGCCGCCCATTCTGATGTTACCACCAGGTCATCTGTACCATCACGGTTGATATCCGTTGCGGCAATGCTTGTTATAAATGGTGTGCCGGTCAGCTCTACGTAGGCACTCTTTGGCGCGACTGCAAAATCCCCATTACCCCTGCTCAGCAATACGGCCGATTGTGAAGGAGCCGTATAATTTTGGAACGATACCTGCGACACCAGGAACAGGTCTTTAACACCATCGCCATTAAAATCATATACAAATAATTTAGCGGGCTGGTAATCCAGCTTGGGTAATGCTTTATATTCAAACTGATAATTCCCTTTATTGATATACAGGCGGGCAGGCAACCTTTTCTCTGATTCTAAAAACGGATGATTGGCGGTTAGCACTACCAGATCGGGCAGGCCATCTTTATTTACATCTATCCACTGTGCTTCGGTATCGCCTTGTTCTTTGTATTGCCCAAAAGCATCTACGGTAATTTTGCTGAAAGCACCTGCTTTGTTTGCTGCAAGGATATATTTTTCTTCACCGGCAACGCCGCCAACATAAATATCATCCAGCCCATCATTATTTACATCGGCAACGGCTATTGCAGGCGTATGTTGCAGGTAGGCGTGCGGCAGCAGGTTGTAGTAATTAAAATCGGGCGTTTCAAATTGCTGAACGGTAGCCAGTACGCTTGCCTTTACCGGTATTGAGCTAAACTGACTTTGATCTTTAAGAAAATTGCCTACCATGGCTGCCAGATCAGTAACAGACTGCGTTTGGCCTTTGTTATAGCTGATCACTGTTTTTTTGTTCAGCTTAAAATCTTTAATAATCTGATAAGAATTATCGGGCCATATCACCAGTAATTCTACAGGTTTATCGCCGGGTAAAAACGTGAAGGTAACATTGTTGGCCTGCGTACTTGCGTAGGCCGTACTGGTTTGAATCTCCTGATGGTCTACCTCTTTTGCAGAGCGTACAAATAACTTAGTTCCTATCCCATCCAGGTTGCCTTTGGTATATTTTACGCTCAGGTTAAGGTAAGCCGGCTTATTTTCGGCAGCCGTTTCCATGGTGGTGTTTTGGTAGATAAAGGCTGTGGCGTCCATATTATTGGTAACCAGGTCCAAATCGCCGTCATTATCCAAATCAATAGCCACAGCGCCCGCCGAGATGGAGGTATCGCGCATATCGTTCCCTTCAGAAATATCGCTGAATTTTAGCTTATCCCCGCCTTTGTACAGGTAGTTATGCACCTGCCCATCGGGCATCAGGTTTATTTTTTCCTTATCAAAAAAACGGCTTGTCTTAAAGTCTTTAATCACATTCGGGTCGCCCAAATACTTCAGGTAATCCATATCGTTAAGGCGTTTCTTTATCCCGTTGGAAAAGAACAGATCTTTACGGCCATCCATATCAAAATCCTGCACCACCGGCGACCAGGTCCAATCTGTAGCCGAAACACCCGAATACAGGCTCAGATCTACAAACTTTTTGCCATTGCCCACATTCAGCTGCAGGCAGTTTTTACTGTACTGATAGTAGTAACCGGCGTTAACTTCCTGGTTGTAAATATCCAGTGGCTCATCGTTTATGGTTGATTTCAGCGCCTTCATTTCCTCAGGAAGCATATCCGTGCTGATCAAATCCAGGTGCCCGTCCTTGTTAATATCGCTTAGTGTATTTCCCATAGAGAACAGACTGGTATGCCCAAAGGCATTTTTCATCTCCTCTTTAAATGTGCCGTTTTGTTGGTTGATGTAGTAGTAATCCTGCTCAAAAAAATCGTTGCTTACGTAAATATCGTCCCAGCCATCATTGTTCATATCGCCAATGCTAAGGCCAAGACCGTAACCTATCGGGGCCGAGTAAATGCCCGAACCTTCTGTGGCATCTACAAAAACACCATTATCATTGCGGAAGAGGTGGTCGCCGGCATCGTGGTTAGATTTAAAGCGCAGCGTGGAGTCGCCGTAAGTATCGTTGCTATGCACCGAAGATGTAAGCAGGAACATATCCAGATCGCCATCCTTATCGTAATCAAAAAAGCTTGCCTGTGTAGAAAAGCCCGCAAAATCGAGCCCGTATTTAGCAGCAGATTCTGTAAAGGTAAGGTTACCGTTATTGATGTACAGCTGGTTTTTACCTTTGAAACCTTTATAATTGGCTACCACACAAACGTAAATATCCTTAAAGCCATCGCCATTGATATCTACAACGGTTACACCTGTTTTCCAGTTACCGGTACCGGTTAGGCCTGCTTTTTTGGTAATATCTTCAAACTTTAAACCGCCTTTGTTAAGGTATAATTTGTTATCGCCCTGGTTAGATACAAAGTAAAGATCCTGCAGTCCATCGTTATTAAAATCTGCCGAGGCAAGGCCCGCGCCGTTGTAGAAGTACAGGTAATCTAAAATGTTAACAGAATCGCTCACAATGTTCCTGTTCACAAAATCTACGTGGCTTTGTTCGGTTGGCACCAGCTTAAACAGGCCGTCGGACGCTTTTTTTTGCTTGCAGGAACTAAACAATGCAAGCGAAGCAAAGGCAAAAACGAAAAGCAGTACAGACTTAATTAGGTTTAATTTTAGCATGGCCGCTTAAGGTAATTTATAAGCTTTAAGCTTGTCGTCATTAATTCCGAATAAAAAATACTTTTCCCTACGGCTGTTTTTTATCATAAGCGATGAGCGGATCTGCTCGCTGAGATCCATACCACTTTGCGATGGCGAAATATACACAAATCCGTTTTTAGTATATTTATAAATTTGCCCGTGGCTGGCATCTAAACGGCCAACCTCCGGCTTAAAGCCATAAAAGTTACCGCCTAAAATGATAGAAGGGATACCGCTGTTATCAATATCATCGCACAGGATAGTATTTACGCTGGAGAGCTGTGCATTATAAGGCAGCGCTTTTGCGGTAAACTTTTTCCCATCGTTCATAAATACGGCCGATGCAAAGTAGTTCATCTCGTGTACCTCGGCCCCTTCCAGGTCTTCTTTAGAAAAGATCTGATCAAAAGGCTTGCCTGCATAATCGGTATATTTCAGATACTTCTTTTTCAATAACGGCATCTGCCCTACCAGGTCGGGCTTCATGTGGAATACGTAGGGGATGTGGTCGCTTTTATATACAGCGGTAACACATTCCTTAGTGCCGTTCTTGTCAAAATCCTTTATATAGATCTTCATCGGCTCTTCTGCCGAGGCTTTAAATTTTATGTTGAGGCCGATGTTACCTGCAATAATATCCTGTTTGCCATCACCGTTAATATCTGCAATTTGCAGGCTGCTCCACCATCCTTTGTAGTTATCCAGTTGTTTATCTTCGATAAATCTGCCTTTATTGTTCATGAAAATTTTGATGCCCATCCAGTTGCCGGCAATTACCAGGTCGGGGTAGCCGTTGTTATCCAGGTCTGCCCATTGTGCCGAGGTTACCATACCCAGTTTGGTATTGGCACCCAGCACCTGTTTAGATACATCGGTAAAATGGCCGGTGCCGTCGTTGTGCAACACGTAAGATTCCGGTGAAACGCCATAAGTACCCGGCACGCTGCGGCCGCCGATAAACAGATCGGGGTGGCCGTCTTTATCGTAATCGCAAGCCATTACTACAGATGCATTAGGTGTTACCCGGAGCGCTTTTTCGGCATTGCGGTGCAGGTTGCCTTTACCATCATTCTCATAAAAACGGGGGAAGTAAACCGGTGTGTTCACTTCATCGTTATTACCGCCTACGGCTATTATGAGGTCTTCATCGCCATCGCCGTCAAAATCGCCAAAGGCGGCGCCTGCATTTTCCAGGTAGGTTTGCTTTTGCAAATCCTCGGGCATGTAGTGTTTAAAGCTGCCGTTTTTCTGCTGAACATAAATGGATGCCGGGTAATCCTTAGAAGCACCAAAGTAAAAATCGGCAAGGCCATCTTTATTGATATCGCCCTTAGCCATATAAGGGTTATCTATAGAAAGCATTTGCAGCATCAGCCGCTCGTTATCAAAATCTATAAAGCCATCTTCGGTATGTTTGGGGATAGAATCAAACAGCGTTTTGGCAGTTTCTGTAAATAAGGTTTTAACATTTTTTTTGCGGTAATCGTACTGCAGTTTAGCATCCGCTATTTTGTAAGTATACACTTTGTTTGCCGCCACATTCTTCACTACCTCATATTTACCGCCCGGCCAAATGATCTGCACCGAATCAACCTTATTTATTTTACCCAAACCTATGGTAAGCAAATTAGGCGACGTACTGCTTTGGAAACCACGGGTAGGCTGCATGTACTGTATAAGCGCCTGGCCCCTGGCAAATGTTTTTATAGTTGCTCCAATACCAAAACGGTTTAGTGCATTGCCTTCCAGTTTTACCTGGATGAAGTTGTTTTTAAACTTATTGGCTGTATTTTTATAAACAGACAGCGGCCGGTTTACATTGTTTACAATGAGATCGTTATCGCCATCACCATCCAAATCGCCGTAAGCTGCGCCATTGCTAAAGCCGGGTTCATCAAGCCCAAACTCTTTGGCTTTGTTGGTAAAAGTAAGGTTATGGTTATTGATGTAGGCATAGCTGCTCACCGGGGTTGATACCATCTTATCGGCAAAACTTTTATAATCAAAAGTTTTCTTTTGGGCTATTTTATCCATGTTCTCGCGGTTGCCCAAAAACTCAATATAATCCTGATCGGTAAGATCTTTATAGATGCCGTTAGATACAAAAATATCTTTCCAGCCGTCGTTATCCATATCAAAAAACAGGGCGCCCCAACTCCAGTCGGTTGCGCTTACGCCTGCGTTAAAGGCTATTTCGGAGAAAGTGCCATCGCCATTGTTCAGCTGCAGGCAGTTTTGCATGTATTGATTAAAGTAACCGTCGTTCTGTTTCAGTTTAATTACATCAAAGGATTCAAACGACGTCATCCTTTTTAAGCGCTTATCCCCTTCGGGCAGCATCTCGGTGGTAAAAATATCCAGGTTGCCATCATTGTTGATGTCGGCAATATCAGAGCCCATTGAAGCCAGGCTTAAGTGCCCGGTTTCTGCCTGTATATCTTCTTTAAAAGTGCCGTTCTTTTGGTTGATGTAAAGGTAATCGCGCTCAAAAAAATCGTTGGATACATAAATATCCGGGTAGCCATCCGTATTTACATCGGCTACAGAAACGCCAAGCCCAAAGCCAATATCACTGCTGAATATACCGGCGCTTTGCGTTACGTTAGTGAAATGCCCGCCATCGTTACGGTACAGATGCGCGCCGCCCAATGGGTCCACAACAGCCCGCAGGTTCTTGCTAAAATCAAACGAACCAATAGGCCTGAAGGAGTTGTTCAATACAAAACAATCCAGGTCGCCATCGTTATCATAATCAAAAAATATAGCCTGGGTGGATAAGCCGTTATCTACCAGCCCGTACTTTTCGGCTTCTTCTTTAAAAGTGCCGTTATGCTGGTTTATAAAAAGTTCGTTCCCTTTTTTATCAATAATATTACCACTGTGGCAAACGTAAATGTCCAGCCAGCCATCGCCGTTAATATCAACCATGGTTACGCCGGTGCTCCAGTATTTGCTACCTTTTACGCCTGCCTTATCTGTAATATCTTCAAACTTCCAGTTGCCTTTGTTCAGATAAAGCTGGTTGCCGCCCTGGTTAGAGGTAAGGTAAACATCATTTAACCCATCGTTATTAATATCGCCTATGGCAACGCCTCCGCCGTTATAATAATTGCGGAAGGTGAAGATGTTGGTACGGTCCTGATCGTTAAGTTTATTGATAAAGTTGATTCCTATCTCATTATTATTCTGAAGAGCAAATAACGGATCATCTACGCCGGCTTTGCGGCATGATGAAAAAGTAATAACAAGAATAAGTAAAGGCAGCAGGAGATATTTTTTGCCCATTATAAGCTTATAAAAAAACAAACGTAGCGAAATTAATTCGCTACGTTCAAAATCAAATATAAATTGGAAAAATCGTTCCTTGTATTAGTAACCTGCGTTTTGTTTCAGGTTAGGGTTGGTATCAACCGCACGTTGAGGAATTGGGTATAAAGTACGTGTTTTATCAGTTTTTGCAGGGCGCTGATCAACCGGATCGTTAAACTTCTCAAAACGGATCAGGTCGTTCCTTCTCCAGCCTTCGTAGTATAACTCACGGCCGCGTTCTGCCAGCATAACTGTTGGGTCAACAGCGCCAATAGTAGTTGCACCACGAGGTGCACGTATAGCGTTTACAATTTGTAAAGCTGTTTGGCCACGCGGATCGGTACCGCCACGCATAATAGCTTCTGCTTTCATCAGCATAACATCGGCGTAACGCAGGAATACGTAATCGTTATCCTCGCTGTTATCCGGCACTGTTCCATCTGCATTTGGGTGAGGGAAGTATTTAAACACCCTGATACCTTGTGCCTCTGTAGAAAAGTTAAGGTTAACTTCTTCTGTAAAAACAAGTGGTGCACCACCGCGTTGTTTCAACGCCACACCGCCCGGGCCAAATTGCTGGCCTACGGCAAAACCCGCTCTTAAACCTACTTTATCTGTTAAACCCGGATATGCAACACCACGGCGCTCATCAGATGCCTCAAAAGATTTATAGAAATCGGCAAGTGAAGTAAAGCCGTTCCATCCATCTGGTGTTTGGTTGTAATGCAAGCCCATTTTCCAGCGGTTTTTGGCAGCTGCCTGTACCCTGCTTGGTGTGTTGTAGATACCAAATATGTTACCGTGAGATTGTGTTGAGTTATCCCAGGCAAAATCCTGAAAGTACTTACCTGCGGGCTCTAAAGTGAAACCAGCATCAGTAATTGCGTTAGCATATTGGATAACTTTGTTCATATCTGCAGGCGCAAAAGTAAACGGACCGCCTACGGTAGCTGAAGTATAAACAGCCCTGTTTAAATAGATCTTAGCTAATAATGCCTCGGCAGCAGCTTTGCTTGCAATACCAATATTAGCGCTTGCGCCTAATTTTGATTCGGCAAACTCCAGATCTTTGATAATAAAATCTGTCGCTTCTGTACGGGTGAACACCTTAGGGATAGATGAGTTAGATGCATCTGCTTCGCGGAAAGGTGCCTGGCCATAAAGATCCACTATCTGGAACATGAAGTAAGCGCGTAAAAAGCTTGCTTCTGCTTTGATCTGGTCTGTAGAAGCCCTTGCAATTACCTGCGTTGCACGAAACACACCAATGTTTAACTGGTCCCAGGTATCATTAACCTGGTTGTGGGTTGGTGTCCAGGTGTGGGTATGCAGTTTGCGCCATGTACCAAAATCTCCCCAGTCGGTACCACGTGTTGGGCCCATCATTTCATCTGTAGCGTGCTCTTGCAGTGCGTATGTATTGGCCTGGTCTGCCTGGCCGTTTAATTGTGAATATACACCATTTAGATCTGAAGCGGTAGCCGCACCGCCCTGGTCTACGAATTTAGAACCATCGACCTTCTCATTTAATTTAGCACAACCTGCAGCGGCTAAAAGAACTAAACTGCAAATTGCCGCTCTGAATGTTATTTTTTTCATACTAATATTTTTTTTAGAAACTTGCATTTAAACCTAATGTGATTGTGCGGGCGCTTGGATAAGCGGTATAATCAATACCTCTTGATGGTACGCCATTTCTTTCTTTGTTTGTGTTAATTTCAGGATCCAGACCGCTGTAGCCGGTTATCAGGAATATATTCTGGCCGGTTAATGATACACGCAGCGATTTAAATGTGCTGCCTTTTACCGGGAATGTATACCCTAAGGTTGCGTTGCTTAATCTCAGGAAATCGCCTTTTTCTAAGAAACGGGTTGATACCTCACCAGAGTTAAGCGGGCTTTCGTTGGTTGATGCTATTTCTTTAGTTACGTTACGGCCACTAACAAGGTTGCCTTTGTAGAAGAACGCGTTTGCAGTGTTGTTGTAGATATAGAAACCTGTTGCCCCGTTTAAGAAGAAGCTGAAGTTGAAGTTTTTGTAAGTAAAGCTGTTGGTTAAACCTGCAGTAAATGTTGGCAGCGGGCTACCCTGTATGGTTGCAACATCTATACCTTGTGGATAGATACCAAAGCCATTAGCATCTAAACCAGCGTAGTTTGGTACGTTGAAAGAGTAGAGCGGGTAACCATTACCAAAGAACTGTGCGTAAGCACCTGATAAACCCTGGCCATCAATGTTACCGGTAATTACGTTACGGTTACCAAAGTTCTCAACACGGTTTTTAATAAACGTCATGTTGTAAGAGATATCCCAGGTAAAATCTTTGCTTTGTACGGCGCCAAAGTTTAAGCCAACTTCCACACCGGTGTTTCTTACGTTACCCGGCAGGTTAACCCAGTACCTGGTATCGGCAGCAGGCTGCGCAATATCCTGTAAGAACAGCAGGTCTTTTTGTGATTTGTTGAAATAGTCAATAGTACCGCTTAAACGGCCTTTAAGAACTGTGAAATCGATACCCGCGCCATAGGCAGTTTGAGTTTCCCATTTCAGATCAGGGTTGGCAGCATTTAAATCAGATGCAGCATCACCAAAGTAGTTATACTGTCTGATACGTTTTGATGCCAGTGAAGGGTAATCCTGGTTACCTGTTTTACCATAGTTTAACCTAAGGCTTAAATCATCAAATATGCTTTTTGGTGCAAACTCTTCGTTGCTGATACGCCATTTAGCTGCCAATGCAGGGAAGTTGGCATACTGGTTATTTTCACCAAAGCGTGAAGAACCGTCTCTCCTGATTGTACCTGTGATGATGTAACGATCTTTGTAAGAGTAGTTAACACGTGCGAAGTAAGATTGTAACTGGTAGGTACCGCCTGTACTGTCAAGTCCGTTTCTGTTACCAAAATCGCGCGGCATGTAGTTTTTAAAACCAGTATCAAAATCTTTACGGGTGGTACCATCAAGCAATAAGCCCCATCCTATACGGCCACGGGAGTAGTTTTTAAAGTTTTGGTATGAGTAACCGGCCAATGCAGTTAATGAACTGTTATTGCTCCATTTTTTCTCGTAGTTTAAGGTATGCTCAGTAGTAATGTTGGTTAACTCGGTATGGATAAGAATACCACGGCCATTGCCTGTAGCACCCGGAACTCTAAAATCACCGATATTAGATTCATCTGTAAAACCTACAATGTTTGGATCATAAAATGTTTTTCTCTGGCCACGTGATATATCAAGACCAAAGTTACCCTTGTAGGATAAACCTTCTACTAACCTTACAGTAGCGGTTAAGTTGTTCAGGTAACGGTTGATGTTATCTGTATCATCTAAATGATCTAACATAGAAACCGGGTTTCTGAATGAGTTACCTTTAGGGAAACCATTCTCATAACCGTTAAGGCTGAAATACCTGCCCTGGCTATCGAATACCGGGATGGTAGGGTTAGTTTGCAGTGCAGCACCAATTAAGCTACCGTTAAAACCGGCGTTGTTGGTGATTGGCGCAAACCTGTCTCTTACGTTAGAGAATGTTGATTGCAGATCAAATTTCAATCTCTCGCCAAAAAACGACTGAGAGCCGTTAAAACGTGCTGTTAAACGTTTCAGGTTGGTATTTTTAACAATACCCTGCTGATCATCATAACCTAAAGATGCACGGTAGTTACCTGTATTGCTTGCACCACCAAAAGCTAAGTTATAGTTTTGAGATACTGCAGTGCGCAGGATCTGTTTTTGCCAATCGGTATTACCGCCAAAATCAACAGCGGCAGCATCAGCACCTACACCGGCTACTGCTTTTAAAAATTCATCGCGGTTAAGCAGATCGTAAGTTTTAGCGGCCCTTGCAACGCTGGTAGTTGCGCCAAACTGGATGCCTGCACCTTTACGGCCTTTACGGGTTGTAATTAAGATAACACCGTTAGCACCACGGGAACCGTAGATTGCTGAAGCTGATGCATCTTTTAATACAGATATATTTTCGATATCGGCAGGGTTGATAAATGCTAACGGGTTACGTGCAGATGAACCGCCCGCACCACTATCAAAACCGCCTGCAGTACCACCGTTATCTAATGGTACACCATCCACAACATATAGCGGGCTGCTACCAGAACGGATAGAACTTGCACCACGGATGTTGATAGAAGCGCCTGCACCAGGCTCACCGCTTGATGGGGTAACCTGTACACCCGCAATACGGCCCTGCAGCAATTGCTCTGGCGTTGCAATAACACCTTTGTTAAAGTCTTTAGTACCTAATGATGATACAGAACCCGTTGCATCTTTAACACGCTGGGTACCGTAACCAATTACTACAACCTCGTTTAAAGCTGTATTAGAGGCTTCAAGATTAATGCTTAATGATGTTTGGCCGTTAAGCGGGAACACCAAACGGTTGTAACCGATGTAAGATAATGTAATGCTTGTTGTGGCAGCAGGTACTACAAGCCTAAAGGTACCATCAACACTGGTAAGTGTGCCGGTTCCTTCTGCTGTACCTACCGATACGCCGATGAGGGGCGCCCCATCCTTTTTGTCGGTTACTTTACCTGTAATTACTTTAGTCTGAGCAAATGCGGGCTCAATAAAGAAGCAGGATAAAGCAAAAAAACATAATGTGAGTAAGTGTTTAAATTGCATAGTTTGTGGTTTAATTAAAATTGGTTATATAAAAGTTCTTGGTTCACGGTTATCATTTCTTCTAAAAATTCATTTTGCAGGCAATAGTGCAAAACATCCTTTACAACAAATGTGCTTGCGCACGCAATCAAAAAAGCAAAAATTAGTACGGTTATATATATTGGTTTATAAAAGCCACCTGATGGCTTTAAATGGTAAACATTTTAAGTGTTCTACTTCTTAAAATTGTTATTCATCTATACAAAGATGTATGTACTTAATTGCAATCCCTACACATTTACCTGTTTTGCAAAAAAATATAGATGTATATTTTATTAAATATTTAATTATCAATTACTTAACAAGTAAATAATCCTCAAAAATATAAGTGATTTTTACTTTTATATAAGCTATTTTGGTTAAAATAATATGGAGAAATGCCGTAAAAGTGCCAAAAGCAGGCACCTAATTATTCTACAGGCTCAACCGCTTTTATATCCATTATGCGTTGCTCAAAATGGTCGGGGTTTTTAGATTTTGCCTTAATGCGCATCTTATAAACATAAATGGTATTTACAGAGTACTCCAGAATTTTGGCAATAGTTTCGTTATCATTTATCCCCATACGGATGAGGGCAAATATGCGCAGATCCGTATTCAGCACTTCGTGCTCCTGCGGCCATATTTGGTCTTTCTTTTCAAATTGGGAATTAAAAACGGCAATAAAATTAGGGAAGATCTTTAGAAAGATATGATCGAAGCTGTGGTACAATACTTCGCGCTCTTTTTTTATATTTATATTATTGATAATCAAACGTATATCATCAAACTTTTTGATAGACAGTTTGGTATCTACCGACATCTTCAGTTTCTCAAGCTTCAGTATATAGCCCGATATGATCTTAAAGAACTGCCCAATATACTCCTCTTTAATATGGGCATCTTCGCCTAATTGGTAGTTGATCTTTTTAAGCTGAACGTTTTTCTCTTCAATAATGCGTTCCTTGTGTTTTAGTTTACCCAATTGCTTGTATATCATCACCAGGAACAGGATAACTAAAGAGGCTAACGCAGTGATAGCCAGCAGGTACATTAATATCCGCCGCTTTTCACTTTCAGAATGGCTAAGTTCCTCGGCAGCAACCAACGGTAGTATGGCCCCTATCTGAATTTTGCGCTGCCTGGCACCATAAAAATCAGCATCGGTTTTGGCTAACTGGATAAAATTATAGGCATCCTTTGTATTACCATACTTATATAGCTGCTCTGCAAGGGTAAAAAGCGCAACGGTTTCTTTGGTTGATGATTGTATATCAGCAATGGCGGAGCTGATCAGCAGAGGAATAGCTTGATCCCGCCGGTTTTCTCTTAAATAAGTAAGTGCCAGCGAACAATTGATCATGGCACGCAGGTGCATAGATATAGGCTTGCCGGAGGTTAGCAGTTTACTCAACTCATCTTCGCCGGTAATTTGCATACCTAACTGGGAGTTTTTTAACCCGGTAAAGTGCATCCAGTCGATAGAACCTTTTGGGGTAAGATTGATGGCCGAATCGATATAGGCGTTACTGGCCTTAATATAGTTAGGTGCAAAATACTTATCGTTATTATACTTGCCCAAATCGCTGTTGCAGCGGTACATAATAAAATAGTACTCCATCTTCATTGAATCGTTCAGCAGCCTGGGGTTTACCCTGTTCATGCAATCAAACGTTTCTTTAAACATGCCCGATGAAAGAAGTATAAAGCCAAGCTTTATCTGGCTGTAGTAAGCGCGCGACATATCGTTCATGTTCACGCTCAAATCGTTAAGCTTATTTACATATACGTAGGCCGAATCGTACTGGTAGGATTTGTATTCATCGTACAATTTCAGGCAAAGATCGTACTGCGCCGAATAATTGGTAGAAGATGTTTGTGCCCGCTGCTGCACAAGCTGCTTAATGCGGTTACGCTTTGCACTGTCGTAAAGTTCTTTTTTACTTAGCTCTGTTTTTAACCGGTTAAGCAGGCTATCGTTATCTGCCGAAAACGCATAGGTGGTGCCAAACAAAGTAAAAATAAACAGTAAAATTAGCCTCATAAATTGGTTTGAACTGGGATTAAAGTTAATAACTAAAAATTAAACCCTAAACAACTTACATGGCATTTTAAACGTTTTTGCAATTATGATGCTAATAGCCATTTTTTATTAATGACTATTAATTAACCGTTGCATACTAATTCGAATTTTATAATTCCAATTGATTTATTCTTTAGATGAAACACAAAAAGCCCGCAGCTTTTACACTGCAGGCTGAGGGGTTATAAGATCAGTTATAATATTTTAATAGCCAATGGTAAATTGGTCGCTGGTATTTTTAAGTGTGATGCTTTCCACTTTTTCGCCCTCTACAGGGTTTGATAAACCTGTTGGGTCGAACCTGGATATAGGCACCATCAGCGCACTAAAATCATCATTTACATTTGATGCCTTACCATTTAACTTAACCGTAGTTGCAGCAAAACCATGCAGTATCAGCTTGATATTGTTAAACTTAGATTTACCCGAGCCTTCTGCCTTTGCAAAAGTGATAGTTTTTTTAGCAGCATCGTAAGTGATGGCACGTTTGTAGAAATCTCCGTTCTCGTAATCGTAGCTTTCGCCATCGTCTTCGTAATAAACAAACTTATTATTTACCTCGCCTTTATACACATGCACGGTTAAGGTATCGGTTGGTTTCTCGGCAGTGGTTTGTATCTGCGATTGCATTGGGATGATGCTGCTCTCTTTAACATATACCGGCAATTTGGCAATGCCCAGGTCTAACGCAACTTTCTGGTTGCCCTGCTGTACCTCGCCATTATATAAGTTATACCATTTGCCTGAAGGGAAATATAGCTTGCCATAATTGGTTACCCCATCAAACGGAAACACCAGGAAAGCGCCGCCAAACATGTACTGGTTTTCGTATAAACCGTTGTAGATATTTTCATCGTGTGTGTAATCAAACGCAAGGGAGCGCATAATAGGTTTGCCTGTTTGGGTAGCCTCGTAAAAGCTCGAATACAGGTAAGGCAATAAACGATAACGCAGGTTGATGTAGTTGCGGGTTATCTCCAGCACTTCTTCGCCGTAAGCCCAGGGCTCAGAGGCTTTGGAGTTGATGCCCGAGTGGTTACGGAAATAAGGGTTAAACGCGCCGATCTGCATCCAGCGGGCATACAGAGACGGCGATGCCCCGCCTGTAAAACCGCCTACGTCCATACCGGTAAAAGGTACACCGCTTAGGCCCAGGCTGTTCATCAGGCGTACGCCTAACAGCATGTGATCGTTCTCGGCGCGGTTGTCGCCAGTCCACATGGCGGCGTAGCGCTGTAAGCCTGCATAGCCCGATCTGGTTAAAATAAAGGGGCGTTTATTGGTACGCGCTGCTTTATAACCTTCGTAACTGGCGCGGATCATCTCCAGCCCATAAACGTTGTGGATCTGCGGATGCGATGCTACTTTGCCTTCATAGCTGAACAGAATGTTATCCGGCGCTTTCTGGCCCCAGGTAGAAAACTCGTTCATATCGTTCCAGATGCCGCTTATGCCTTCAGCTGCATACTTTTTAAGTTCGGTACCCCACCAGGCGCGGCCTTTAGGATCGGTAAAATCAGGGAAATGGCACCAGCCTGGCCAAACCTGCCCGGTGTAGTAAGTGCCATCGGGATACTTAGCGAAGATATCTTCCTTTACGCCCCTATCGTACGTACCGTATCCTTTTTCTACTTTAACACCCGGGTCAACAATCAGGGTAACTTTAAAGCCCATATTGTTCAGCTTTTTGGTCATGGCGGTTGGATCGGGGAAACGGTTGGCATCCCAACTGAATACCTTGTATTTATCCATGTAGTGGATATCCAACGTAATGCCATCTGCAGGAATCTTCTTCTCGCGCAATGTTTGTGCTACGCGGAACACCTCCGCCTCCGGGTAATAACTATAACGGTTTTGCTGATAGCCTAAGCTCCACAGCGGCGGCATTTTCATTAAGCCGGTTAAGCTGCTGTACGATCTTACAATATCTTCCAGCCTTTTGTGGTAAATAAAGTAGTAGTTCATCTCGCCGCCCTTGGCACCAAAGGAGGAGAACCTATCGTTACTGGCACCGAAGTTGAAATCGCTTTGCCAGGTGTTATCCATAAAAATACCGTAGTTAACGTTATGGTGAACGCCTATATAAAACGGAATGGTAGAGTAAATAGGATCCTGCCCGGTAGTGTAGGCGTAGGTATCGCTGTTCCAATGTGTGTAAGCGTTGCCTTTCCTGTCAAGCGGACCGGTCTTTTCACCCAGGCCTATAAAGTGCTCGCCATCCTGCATCTTTTTGTAGGTGGTAACAGATTCATTTACCCATGAGGTAGAAAGGCCGGTTTCATCCTGGTTGATCACCTCGCCTGCAAGCGTGCTGAAAGTAATCTGGTAAGGGTTCTTTTGGATATTAACCTTTAATGAGTCGGTAGTCAGGTTTATTTCATTATCGTTTTGTGTAACCGTTACTTTGGTGGTAACCGGTTTTGAGATCACCGCGTAAGAAAAATCTTCGGCAAGCTGCTGCTTATCCATCCGTACGCGGATAATGTTAGGGTTGTATACAACAACTTTAATAAAGGCGCTCTCGGTTTTAATATCAACTTCCTGGTTGTTTACGGTAACGCCGGTAACTTTGCCCACTCTTTTAAGGGGGCTTTGGGCTGATGCTATTTGCATACAAGTAGTAAATACTACGGCAAGAGCAATACAGCGGTTAAGGATCTTCATCTGTTAGTAAAGGTTTTTTATAAATGGTATATCGCCTTCCCCGGTAAGGGTGGCATAAAAGGCAGGGAGCAAAGCGCGTTTGCAAGCCTTCTGAGGGATGAAATTATAACAGATTTGCGGCACCGCGCATCAATATCAATCTTTGTTAAATTTTTATAAAGCAAAAACCCCCTAATTATTAAAATCAGAGGGTTTTTGACCTTTAAATCACCCGAAAATATAAGGTGAAATATTAATGGTTTTTATGGCTGAATTATCAGTAATCGGCAAGGATCATAATTTTATCGCTGATGGTGGCTATCTTTTCTACACCATTTAAAAAGCCAAGCCCAACAACAAAGGTAAAACCGGCTACTACGCCGCCCATGTCCTGTATCAGTTCGCTGGTTGCAGTTACGGTGCCGCCGGTAGCCAGCAGATCGTCATGAATGAGGATATGGTCGCCGGGTTTAAAGGCATCGGTATGCAGCTCTATAGTGGCTGTACCGTATTCCAGTTCGTAAACCTTTTGGGTTACAGCATGCGGCAATTTACCTGCTTTACGCACCGGGATAAACGGCACACCCAGTTTGGTAGCCAGTGTAAGGCCAAATAAAAACCCACGGCTCTCTACCCCTGCTATGGCATCTATGCGGGTACCTTTTAAACCTTGGGCAAAGGCTTCCACAATACCCTCGCACAAGGCAGGGTCTTTTAAAATAGGCGTGATATCTTTAAAAACGATACCCGGTTTAGGGAAATCATGAATATCGCGGATGGCGGCCTTTATTTGCTGTTGTATCATTTAAAGCTTAAATAAGGTTCAATTTTACGCAAAATTCCTTCATCTATGATAGCTATATTTTTAAGGTCGCTCACAGAGGCATAATTGCCATGCTGGTTGCGGTATTCAATTATGGCGTTTACTTGCTTGTAATTAAGGTAGGGCATCAGCCGCAGCTTATCAAACGTAATGGTATTGATGTCAATTTTGCGCAGGCGCGATGCATCTACTTTCAGCTGGTCTTTTATCTCGTTATATTTCAGGTCATCCAGTCCGTACACTTCTTTTAGCTGCTCTTTGTTTACAAAGCCGCCTATACGTTCGCGATAATAGATGATCCTTTTGGCAAACGCCGGGCCTATGCCGTCTAAACGGGTAAGCGATGCGGAATCGGCTGTGTTGAGTTCTATTACGCCGATAGCCTTGCTACCCTCCGGCAGATCTATATAAGGCGAGAGCGCTTGGTAATCGGCATCCGTAATACCGTAGATCTTCTTCAGATCGGCAGGTTTGTAGAATTTACCACCTTTGGCCTGGTAATGGTTAATAATGCTGATCTGTTTATCGCTTAAACCCAGCATGCGCCATTTTTCGGCAGGTAAATTATTAGGGTTGAATTTAAATAGTGTGCGGGTAAGGGGTTTATTATTAGCCGGGTTGTTAGCCTGCGCGGCTATTGCTGGGTTTGCCTTACGCAACTGTGTTAAGGCGGTGTTAAACTCTTTTATATTAATTGTATTATCTTTGTGAAACCATTGATAAACGTAAGGCGCAGCTAAAACAAGTATTATCAATACAACCAGTACAAGCATACCGTTCCATTCTTTTTTAGTAAGGGACATGTAGTTTTTCAACTGCGCTTTCATATCAACACTTTGCAACCGTTAAAGTAATAATTTAAAACACATTTAATCCGCTAAAAAAGGATGAAAGTTATAACCACCGAAGAGTTTGCCAAAGCCACTAAACTGGATAAGCTGAAAATGCCCGGTTTGGCAGCCCTGCTGATGGAACTGATGAAAATTAACCAGGTGAACGATTTGTTTGCCCAGGCCCAGCCCAAACAGGGCCCCGAGTTTGTGGATGCCATTTTAAAAGGCTGCGGCATTGAAATTGATTTTGACGAACGCGAACTAAAGAACATCCCCAAAGATGGCGCTTTTATAGCCATTGCCAACCACCCTTACGGCGGTATTGAGGGCATGGTGCTGCTTAAAATACTTTGCATGGCAAGGCCCGATGCCAAGCTGATGGCCAACTTCCTGCTGAAAAAGATCCCTAACCTGGCCGATTACTTTATCGGCGTTAACCCTTTTGAGAACGTGGAGCACTCCTCCAGTATCAGCGGGTTAAAAAACACGTTAGAACTGCTGCACAACGGCACCCCAATAGGCATTTTCCCGGCCGGGGAGGTGAGTACCTTTAAGCTAGAGAAAAAAGAGGTTACAGACCGCCTCTGGCACCCGGTGGTGGGCAAGATCATCGCCAAATCTAAAGTACCTGTGGTACCTATTTACTTCCACGGTAACAACGGTTTGCTGTTTAACCTGCTCAGCCTCATTCACCCTGCCTTGCGTACAGCCAAGCTGCCATCTGAACTGTTTAACAAGCAGGGCGAAACCATTAAGCTGCGCATTGGCAAACCTATAAAGGTGCAGGATATCCCTGATAATAATAACAGCGCAAAGGTGCTTAACTTCTTAAGGGCTAAAACCTATGCTTTGGGTGCCGGGTTGGATGAAGAGAAAAAAATCTTTAGTCCACGTAACCTGTTTAAGATTAAAAAACTGCCGGAAGCTATTGTGCCCGAAACCAATGCCGATAAGCTGGAGCACGAAATTGCCCCCCTGCGCGAGCATTATAAGGTTTGGACGGAGAAGAACTACGAGGTGTTCATTGCCCCAACATCTGCCATCCCCTGCACTATCCGCGAGATTGGGCGCCTGCGCGAAGTTACCTTCCGCGAGGTTGGCGAGGGTACCAATAAAGCTACCGACCTGGATGAATATGATATTTACTACCACCACCTCTTCATCTGGGATTTTGAAGCCAAGTGTATTGTGGGCGCTTACCGCATTGGTTTGGGCGACGAGATCTTCTACAGCGTAGGTAAAAAAGGCTTCTATATTAACGAATTATTTAAGCTGAAGGAACAGTTTACCCCGGTGCTTAAAAAGAGCCTGGAGCTTGGCCGGTCATGGATCCGTAAGGAGTACCAGATGAAGCCCCTGCCCCTCTTCCTGCTATGGAAAGGCATCCTGAAGTTTTTAATAGACAACCCGCGCTACCGTTATCTTATTGGCCCGGTAAGCATCAGCAACTCGTTCTCCAAGTTCTCCAAATCGCTTATTGTGGATTACATAAACCGTAACCATTTCGACCATGAGATGGCGCAATATGTAAAGCCCCGTAAAAAGTTTAAGGTAGACCTGGAAAACATTGATACCGACCTGCTGCTTTCCGGTGCAGATACGTTTAAAGGGCTGGATAACCTGATCTCCGAAGTGGAAACCCACAACATGAAGGTACCGGTACTGTTACGCCAGTACATTCAGCTTAACGCCAAGATCATCAGCTTTAACATCGACCCTAAGTTTGCCGATTGCCTGGATGGTTTCCTGGTGCTCGATCTGGAAAAGGTTCCGCAGGACATATTGGAGAAGCTGGGAAAGAACCTGTAGACACGATTAAGGGATTATAAGATTTTGATTTGCAGGTGAGGTATGTTTTGTCCGTCCGTCCGGAGAAGAGGGGTTGACGGACAGGTGCGGACAAGCCCCCTGTCATGCCGATGTACGAAACATCTATTCGCCTACAAGCATAGCGTACATCAGATCCTTCCTTCGTCAGGATTGACAATAGGAATTTAAAGCGTTTGTCATGCTGAGGTACGAAGCATCTATTCGTCGATATGCATATCCTAGATCAGATCCTTCCTTCGTCAGGATGACAATAAAAGTTAAAAATGATTTGTCATGCTGAGGAACGAAGCATCTATTCGCCGATGTGCATGTAGCCTATAAACATAGTGTAGATCTGATCCTTCCTTCGTCAGGATGACAAATCTAATCTGTCATGCCGAGGTACGAAGCATCTATTAGCATACAAGCTTAGTACATCAGATCCTTCCTTCGTCAGGATTGACAAACTAATACTTAAACCTTATCTTCTTAGCCAGGAAGTGCAGCACCCATATCGGGGTTATCAGCACCAGTTGTTTATCATCTTCAAAAGATTGCTTGTTGCCTTCTATATTACCGCCGATGAACTGGCCAAGCCATGCTAATCCAAAAAACAGGGTGCTTACCCATATCAGCGGGATGCCGCCTGCCTGTTCCCATAACGACAGCTGCATTACACCGTAGCTAAAACCGAACAATACAAACAGCATGAGGTAGGATAACACCGGCGATAGTTTAAGCGTGTAGTACACCCAAAACGCTATTACAAACGATGCCCAGTTAAAGTAGCCCTGGTAGGCTGCCAAAAATTTAAACTGCGGAAATGGTATTGCCCAGGTTAAGCCCAGTACACTAAACACCATTAGCGGTACACATATAAAATGCAGCAGCTGATTGGTTGGCTGCCGGTGACTTTTATTTAAACGGTTGAAATGGATCTCAACCGGGCGCACATCTTCCTGTTTGGCAGGAGTTGGTTTAATAGTAACAGATTTAAATTTAGCCATAAAACAAAAAAGCCCTCCCCGTTTAGGAGAGGGCTCAAATTTAAGCTTTTATTTAGCAAACGCTACCGATCGGGTTTCTCTAATTACGGTAACTTTTATTTGCCCCGGGTAAGTCATCTCTGTTTGGATGCGGTTAGAGATATCTGCTGCCAGTATTTCGCTCTGTGCATCGCTTATCTTTTCGCTCTCTACCACAACGCGTAGCTCGCGACCTGCCTGTATCGCAAAGGTTTTTTCAACACCAGGGTACGATAATGCAAGCTCTTCCAGCTCTTTTAAGCGTTTAATGTAACTTTCTACCACCTCGCGGCGTGCACCCGGCCTTGCGCCTGATATAGCATCACACACCTGTATTATTGGTGATAGCATCGAGGTCATTTCAATCTCGTCGTGGTGGGCGCCAATGGCGTTGCACACTTCGGGGTGTTCTTTATATTTTTCGGCTAACTGCATACCTAAAATAGCGTGTGGCAGTTCCGGGTTATCATCAGGCACCTTACCAATATCGTGCAGCAGGCCTGCGCGTTTGGCCAGCTTTACGTTTAAGCCAAGTTCTGCCGCCATGGTAGCGCAGAAGTTAGCAACCTCGCGCGAGTGCTGCAGCAGGTTTTGCCCGTAAGACGACCGGTAACGCATCCTGCCCACCATACGGATCAGCTCCGGATGCAGGCCGTTGATACCTAAATCGATAACGGTACGCTCGCCTATCTCAACAATTTCTTCTTCAATCTGCTTTTTGGTTTTGGCAACCACCTCTTCAATACGTGCCGGGTGGATACGTCCGTCTGTAACCAAACGGTGCATGGCTAAACGGGCAATCTCGCGGCGCACAGGGTCGAAACCTGAAAGGATGATAGCTTCCGGTGTATCATCTACAATGATCTCTATACCGGTTGCTGCTTCCAGCGCACGGATGTTACGCCCTTCGCGGCCAATAATACGGCCCTTAATCTCATCGTTCTCGATATTGAAGATAGATACCGTGTTTTCAATAGCGCTCTCTGTAGCGGTGCGCTGTATGGTTTGGATAACTATCTTTTTAGCCTCCTTGGTAGCGGTAAGCTTGGCTTCGTCTACAATATCTTTAATCTGGGCCATGGCCTTGCTGCGTGCTTCTTCGCGCAGGTTATCTACCAGCTGGTTTTTGGCATCCTCGGCAGAAAGGCCGGCGATGGTTTCCAGTTCGGCAACATGCTGGTTTTTCAGGTGCTCTACTTCTTCCTGTTTTTTAGCCAGTACATCGGTTTGGGTTTCCAGTTTCTTACGCGCATTATCCAGCTCACTCTCCTTGCGGTTCATGTTCTCCAGCTTCTGGTTGTAAGATTGCTCTTTTTGTTTGATGCCGTTCTCGCGCTGGTTAAGTGTGTTGTTCTTAGCGTTCACTTCCTGCTCGTGCTCGGCTTTCATTTGCAAAAACTTCTCTTTAGCTTCCAGCAAGCGGTTCTTTTTTAAGATCTCCGCATTGTTCTCAGCATCCTTCAGTATCTTCTTTACTTTGTTTTGCGCGCCAATTTCCTGGTCTTTAAACAGCTTCCTCAACAGAAAGCGGCCTATGACTATGCCTGTCGGGACCCCTATGAGGAGCCCGATTATTAAGTACAAAAATGTGTTCATTTCTTAGGTTATATAAATAAAAAAACCGCAACTAATATTTAAGTGTTCATGTATTGTTAAAACTTCTCGTCGGATGGTAGGAATCACGGGTTACCGTTAAATTCACGATCAACGCATGCCTCTCTGAATCCGTAGATATTGAAGCGTTAAGTTTTTAATAGTGAAAACTTAAAATTTAACTGCGGTTAAATCTTAAACTGGCTCGAACAAAGTATTAAATACAAAGGATTAAAGATGGAAGCTTTACGGGCTTTTTACTTTACACTTTTAACTTTTTACTTATATAAAGAACGTTATTGTTTAGAAAAAAATTCCGTCAGTAAGTGATCTAACTGATAAACCTTTTCGGTAACCTCGGTATCTTCCGTGGATACTTTTTTATCTGCCTTTAATGATGATGTTGCGTAATGCAGCACACACATCGATAGCAGATCTTGTTTATCGCGCACCGCATAGTTCTCCTGATACTCCTTTATGCGGTCGTTGATCAGCTTAGCTGCTCTTCGTATTATCTCTTCCTCCTCCATGTTTACCTTTAAGGGGTAAACTCGGTCGGCAATATTTATTTTTATTGAGATTTCTCCCATCTGAGCTTTTCACTTTTTGTATTACTTTTTCAGCAACACAATACACTTATCTATTTCCTGCACAAAGTCGTTAATTTTTTGCTTAATGTCAACACTTTTTTCATTTGTTTCTGAAAAAGATTTTGCCAGTTTCAATACACGAAGCTTCTCTTCAAGATCTTTGGTCTTATTTGTGCTGGCTTTCAGCGCTACATTTAAAGCCTCGCTTTCCAGTTTCAGCAGGTCGTTTTCTTCCTGTAAAGCAGCACAAAGCTCTATTAACCGCTCGGTTTTATATACAACTTTTGTTAATTGTTCTGCTACTGAGGCCATTTATCGTTATTAGTTTATTGGGTTGATTAAGTTAATTGGGTTGCATGGTTAATTATGATGTTTTTTAACTACTCACCCAATCAACCACTCACTAATAAACCCTTACTTCCTTATCTCCGCTCCTGCTTCTTTGTCTAAATTATAAATTAATTTCTGCATCGTGGCATCAATTGCCTTATCAGTTAAAGTTTTTTCGGTATCCTGCAGCGTAAAGCTCAGCGCGTACGATTTTTTACCCGCCGGCAGCTTATCGCCCACATATACGTCAAACACGTTCACCTCTTTCAGCAGTTTCTTGTCCGTCCGTCCGGCTATCTGCTTCAGTTGTCCGAAGGTTACAGTGGTATCAACCAGCATGCTCAGGTCGCGCCTTACCGCCGGGAACTTGCTCACCTCCTGGTACACTACCACGTTCTTGCGCACCAGCTTCAGTATGGCGTCAAAGTCAAAGTCGGCGTAGAACACTTCCTTCTCCACATCGGCCTTTTTAAGGGCTGCTGCTGCTACCGAACCAAACGTTACCAGCACCTTGCTGCCGCGCAGGTATTGCAGGCCGTAGGCTAAGCCGCCGGCTGTTGCATCCTCGGTGGTATAATCGGTAATGCTTAGTTTTTTAAGGATGCCATCCACCACGGCCTTCAGGTTGTAAAACGATGTGGCTACCGGCTTCTGGTTCCATTGCTCGGCCTTGTTGGCACCGGTAATGAAGATGGAGAAGCGCTGTGCCTCTACGTATTTCTCATCCACAAAGCTGTAGATCTTGCCAAACTCGTACAGTTTAAGATCGGGCGCCTTGCGGTTGCTGTTGTAGTTAACAGACTCCAAGCCGGAGTACAGCATGCTTTGGCGCATTACATCCAGATCGCTGCTTAGCGGGTTAAGAATCTTAACGGCGTGCTCCAGATCATCAGAATAGCTGCTTTTGGTGAGCGAGTTGTTCATGATCTCGTTAAAGCCGTTGGCGCTCAGCAGATCGGATATGGCGTTCTGCACGGTATCACGCTCGGGGCGGGTAGAGTTATTAAGCGATGCGCGGATCTGCGTAGGGATCTCGATGTTGTTGTACCCGTAGATACGCAGCACCTCTTCCACAATATCCACCTCGCGGGTCACGTCTACACGGTATGGCGGTACTTTTAGCGAAAGGCCTTCTTCGGTTTGGTTAACAATTTCAATATCCAAACCAACAATAATGGCTTTAATGGTATCGTTACCTATGGCTTTGCCTATCAGCCTATCAATATTCTTGTAAGTAACCTCAATTTCAAACGGCGCTACAGGGGCAGGGTAATGGTCAAATATCTCTGATGATACCACACCACCGGCAACCTGCTGTATTAACAGGGCTGCGCGTTTAAGGGCAAAAACGGTCATATCCGGGTCGGTACCGCGCTCAAATCTAAAGGATGCATCGGTTTTAAGGCCGTGCCTTTTGGCTGTTTTACGTACCGATACCGCGTTGAAGTAAGCGCTTTCTAAAAAAATGCTTGTAGTGGTTGCGCTAACGCCGCTTTTTGCACCGCCAAATACACCGGCAATACACATCGCCTCGGTGGCGTTGCATATCATCAGGTCGTCGGCGCTTAGCTTGCGGTCTACATCATCAAGGGTTTTAAATACGGTGCCTTCGGCTACGTTCTTTACAATTACCTGGTTGCCGGTAATGGCTGCCGCGTCAAAAGCGTGCAGGGGCTGGCCCAGTTCGTGCAGTACGTAGTTGGTAACATCTACCACGTTGTTAATACTGCGCACGCCAATAACCGCCAGGCGCTCTTTTAACCACTTTGGCGATTCTTTTACCTGGATACCGGAGATGGATACCCCCGAGTACCTCGGGCTTGCCTGCTCGTTCTCTACCACTACCTGTACAGGGCTTGTGGTGTTATCTACCTTAAAGGCAGCAACATCGGGCCGGGTAACCGGTATTTTTAAAAACGCGGCTATATCCCTTGCCGTGCCCAGGTGCGATGCCGCATCGGCACGGTTTGGGGTGAGGCCTATCTCGTACAGGTAATCGTCGTTCAGTTTAAAGTAATCTTTGGCAAGGCTGCCTACTGTGGCATCGGCATCAAGCACCATAATACCATCGTGGCTGCTGCCGAGGCCTATCTCGTCTTCGGCGCAGATCATCCCTTCGGATACCTCGCCGCGGATCTTAGATTTGTTGATCTTAAACGGTTCGCCGCTTAGCGGGTACACCGTAGTGCCTACCGTTGCCACTACCACCTTTTGGCCCGCAGCTACGTTTTTAGCACCGCAAACCACCTGCAGGGGCTCTACGCCGCCAACATCAACTTTGGTAATGTGCAGGTGATCTGAGTTAGGGTGATCGATGCATTCCTGCACGTAGCCTATCACCAGCCCTTCTAACCCACCGGGGATGGCCTGTACCTTTTCGAGGCTTTCTACCTCTAAACCTGTGCCCGTAAGGATGGTTGAGATCTCTTCGGGGGTTTTATCCGTATCAATAAATTCTTTAAGCCAGTTGTAAGATATCTTCATTATAGCAGAATGATAATCGGCAAAGATACAATTTAGGCAGAAAGGTTAAAGGATTTAGAAGGGGGGATTTTTGGAAAATGAAAAACGCCTGTCATGCTGAGGGACGAAGCATCTGTTCGCCGATGTGCGTGTAACCGATAAGCATAGCGCAGATCAGATCCTTCGCTATCGCTCAAGGATGACAAGAACAGTATTATCTTGTCCGTCCGTCCGCAGGTACGGCACTTGCGGACGGACGGACAAGGAGGGCTGAAGGGTTTGTCCGCCGCTGTCCGGCAAGGGTGGCTCCTGCGGACGGACGGACAGACGGACAGATTAACCACCACGGTTATTTTTACTTATTATATTGATAATCAGATATTTATTAGTATATTTGTATACTTTCCAAGCAAGCGTACAGGGACCACGTTACACAGCCGTCTATTTTTTATAACTCTATAAAAAATAGTAAGGGAGGGGTATTTTTAAATTCCGGGAGGAATTTATTCTTATATCAGCAAAGAAAAATATTAGGGTTGATATGGGTAAAGTATAAAACGTTTGTCATGCTGAGGTACGAAGCATCTATTCGCAGATGGACATGTGGCCTATAAGCATGGCGTAGATCAGATCCTTCGCTGTCGCTCAGGATGACAAGGGGGATTTAAAAAAGGTTGTCATGCTGAGGTACGAAGCATCTATTTGCCGAATGTGCAGGTAGCCTATAAGCATGGCGTAGAATAGATCCTTCGCTATCGCTCAGGATGACAAGGGGATTAAAACGTTTGTCATGCTGAGGTACGAAGCATCTATTTGCCGATGTGCAGGTAGCCTATAAGCATGGCGTAGAATAGATCCTTCGCTATCGCTCAGGATGACAAGGGGGATTTAAAAAGGTTTGTCGTGCTGAGTTACGAAGCATCTATTCGCAGATGTGCAGGTAGCCGACAAGCGTAGTGTACATCAGATCCTTCGCTGTCGGTCAGGATGACAAGGGGGATTAACAAACGTTTGTCATGCTGAGGCACGAAGCATCTATTTGCCGATGTGCAGGCAGCCTATAAGCATGGCGTAGAATAGATCCTTCGCTATAGCTCAGGATGACAAGGGGGATTAAAACGTTTGTCGTGCCGAGGTACGAAGCATCTATTTGCCAATGTGCATGTTGCCTACAAGCATGGCGTACATCAGATCCTTCGCTATCGTTCTGGTAACAAAAGCCTAAAGAATAAATCCTGTCCGTCCGTCCGCAGGTGCCGTACCTGCGGACGGACGGACAGGATTTTGTTTATTTATTCGTCGTCGCCGGTATCGGTGTCGTCGTCATCCAGGTTGAGGGTGTACGATGGTTCTGCGGCATCGTATGCGCGCTGCGCCTGGCTGGTTTCGTCGGTTTCGCCTATTGGCTCGTTCGTTTCGTCGAACCCGTTGGAGTGGATATCCTGCTGGCTAATCTGGTCGTCGTTTTCGGTTTGCGATAACTGGTCGTCCTGTTGTAGTTGGTCGTCTTCTGGCTCTATCATGATTTGTTGTGATTTTTTGATCTGTTTAAGTAGAACGCTGCAAGGTAAGGGTTGTTTTGCCCAATTTGTCATTTAACGGTAGTACAAGTTGTGATTTATACGCTTCCTCGTCACATACTTTTCTATCGAAGATTGCTTCGTGCCTGCAATGACGGGGAGGAGAATGTTATAGCAACCCTTCATCGCCAAAGCTAAAGTAGCCGGCATCGGTGATGATGAGGTGATCGAGCACCTTAATATCTAATAGGTTACCTGCATCTACTATCTTTTTGGTGAGCATAAGGTCTTCGCGGCTGGGTTTGAGGCTGCCCGAGGGGTGGTTGTGCACCATAATAATGTTGCTTGCCTGGTGCTGTATAGCTATATGGAAGATAATGCGCGGATCGGCCACGGTACCGCTGAGCCCGCCCTTGCTTACCAGCTCTTTAGCCAGCACTTTGTTAGATCGGCCTATCAGCATTATCCAAAACTCCTCGTGGTTCAAATCCATCAGGTGGCGGCGCATTACGTTGTAACCATCGCGGCTGCTCCTGATCTCGTCTGGCGCTTTGGTTTCGGTTTCGCCGCGGCGCCTGCCTATTTCCAGCGCGGCAATAATAGAAATGGCCTTGGCTTCGCCGATGCCTTTAAACTTGCACAGTTCGGCAATGGAGGCTTTGCCCAGCTTATTGAGGTCGTTATCGTAATGGATGAGGATGCGCTTGCTGAGCTCTACGGCGGTTTCGTTACGGCTGCCGCTACCTATCAGGATGGCAATAAGTTCGGCATCGGTTAAGGCACGCCTGCCCTGCCCGCTTAGTTTTTCGCGCGGTCGGTCTTCCTCCGCCCATGATTTTATGCTGATGCTGTTGCCGTACTCTTCCAAACGTGGTTAGGTTTTATCAGCCTAAAAATACGCAATTATATCAGAATCAGAATTTACAAAATTTAAGAATGAACAGAATTTTATGGAACCACAGGGCACATGATGGCTAACTGATAGTATTCTGCAAATTTTAAAATTCTGTAAATTCTGATTTCTGACATCAACAAAAAAAGGGATAATGCGCAATGCACTATCCCTTTCGGATATATTGTGTTTAAGCGATTAGCTTAAAGTATTAACAAATTTGGTAAGCTTAGATTTGTTGTTAGAAGCTTTGTTTTTGTGAATAACGTTCTTTTTAGCTAAACGATCTAACATAGAGATCACTTTAGATAATAAAGGAGTAGCATCAGCTTTAGTAGTTACGCCTCTTAATTTTTTAATAGCGTTTCTGGTGGTTTTAGCCTGGTACCTGTTACGCAGACGCTTCGCAGCGTTTGATCTGATTCTTTTTATGGATGATTTATGATTTGCCATCGTACAGCTTTGTTATTCTTTCTTATTTTAGAGGTGCAAATATAGGTTGATAAATTTTAATTTGCAATAGTATTAATAAAAAAGTTCATAGTTCATAGATAATGGTTCATAGATGGCTCCATTTACAGCCGCAAGGCGTAAAATAAATTCAGAAACTCCTCGCTATGAACCATCAACCATGATGTGTGAACCCCAAATTAATAATCATCATTCAAGGCAAAAGCGCTTTTCCGCTCTTTCCATTTGCCTTTTGTAAAATCGGGAAACTGCTGGGGCATGTTGCCTTCTTTGATTGATTTTGCCGAGAGGGGTAGTATTACGCTCATGGTTACAGAATCGTACACATCTATAGGGGTTTGCGTTTTGCGCTTTACCGATTCTATAAAGGCCTGAAAAACGAAGAAATCCATCCCGCCGTGGCCTGCGCCCTCGGCGGTTTTGGCGTATTTTTGCCACAGGGGGTGGTCGTACTTATCCAGCCATTCTTTTGCAGGGTCCCAAACGTCATCGCGTTTAGATTTTCCTTCGATGTAGATAGAGCGGTTTACATCCATCCAGAGGCCCTTGGTACCCTGCACCCTAAACCCTAACGAGTAGGGCCTTGGCAGGTGCGTATCGTGCGATAGCATCACCGTTTCGCCATTGGCGCAGTTGATCATGGTGGTGGTTACGTCGCCATTTTTGTAGTTGATCTTAGCATTGGGGCTACCGGGAGCTTTCTCTTCCACGTAAGCGGCCAACCCGCGTGCTTTGGAGGAGAATGATACCAGGTTAGTGAACCGGTTGCCGTAGTTAATATCGGCATAATGCATCAGCGGGCCTACACCGTGGGTGGGGTAAATATCGCCATCCACATCAATATTAAACTGGGTGCGCCATTGGGCCTCGCTAATGGCTTTTGGGCCAAACTCCACACCGCCGCCGTAGTACTGCTTGCCATCGTTAAACAGCACGCTGCGCAGGTTGTGCTGGTAACCACCTTCCAGGTGTATCATTTCGCCAAACAGGCCCTGGCGCTGCATGTTCAGCACGGCCATTACATCGCGGCGGTAGCAAACGTTCTCCAGCGTCATATAAGGCATTTTGGTAGCTTCGGAGGTGCGCACAATTTCCCAGTGCTCATCTACCGTTAAACCGGCAATAACCTCGCAGCCAACGTACTTGCCGGCCTGCATGGCGTGTACGGCCTGGTCTTTATGAAACTGCCAGGGGGTGGCAATAATAACGGCATCAATATCTTTACGGGCAAGCAGCTTTTTGTAGGCCTCTACCCCACCGGTGTATTCGGCAGGCAGTTTCTTTTTGGCATCTACAAACTGTTTGCGGCACTCGGCAAGCGATTGCTCGGCCACATCACAAATGGCTACAATCTCCACATCATCGCGCAGCAGGCCTTCATCAATATGGTTACGGCCACGCAGGCCAACGCCAATATACCCAAGGCGAACCTTATCCATATTTCTCCCAAAAACCGTTGCCGATGGCACAATGCTGATACCGGCAGCCAGTACAGCGCCCGATGCGATAAATTCTCTGCGATCCATTGTTGTGTGTTTAAAAAGTTTGCTTTTCAAATTAAGGGAAATATTTTGATTGTTGGGAGCGGTTGGAGCAGTTTGTCCGCCTTGTCCGTAACAGGCAGGGGGTAGCGGACGGACGGACAGGATGGGCAAGTTGTCTGAATCAGAATTAGCCTGATTCAGAATTGAATTTTCTGCATCTTTACCACCACCATGAAACGCCCTCTCCTAACCTTTGCTGCTGCCATTGCCCTTGTTATGCTTTGCTCGTCGTGGGGTTTTTATGCGCATCACCGCATCCACCGGATGGCTGTTTTTACGCTGCCTAAGGGTATGGCGGTTTTCTACCGCAGCAATATTGATTATATTACCCAACATGCCATCAGCGCCGATAAAAAGCGTTATGTAGATTCTACCGAGGCGCCCCACCACTTTTTTGATGCCGACCATTACGGCAAACAGCCCTTTAAAGCCATGCCCCAACATTGGATTGATGCGGCGGCTAAGTACTCGGCAGATACCCTTAACAAATATGGCACGGTGCCCTGGGCCATTACCTCTAACTACTACTGGCTGGTAAAGGCCATGAAACGGCACGATACAACCGCCATCCTCACGCTATCGGCCAACTTGGGGCACTACATTTCTGACGCCTACACGCCCCTGCATTTAACCGAGAATTACGACGGGCAGCTCAGCAACCAAACCGGCATCCACGGCCTTTGGGAGAGCCGCCTGCCCGAGCTTTTCAGCGATAAGTATAACTATTATGTGGGCAGGGCCAGGTATATCCCCAACCCGCTTGCAGAGGCTTTCCGTATCTGCCAAAGCTCGGCCCGTAGCGTTGATTCAGTTTTGCGATTTGAGCGAATGCTGAACAAACACTTTACCGACAGCACCAAATACGCTACAGAGCAACGCGGCAAGCGCATGATAAAGGTATATTCGGTAGCCTACAGCAGGGCTTATCACAAAATGCTTAACGGTATGGTGCAGCGCAAGATGCGCTCATCGGTATTAAGCGTGGGGAGCTTTTGGTTTTCGGCATGGGTGGATGCCGGCCAGCCCGATCTGGGTAAGCTGATAGCACATCCTGTGAGTTTAGAACAAAAACGAAAGATAAATGAGGAAGAAGCCTTGTACCGCGCAGGGAAGGTGAAACTTTAAACAACGTTAAACCCTACCGGATAATGGTTACACTGCCCGAGTAATTGCCCGTGCCATCCTTTGGATTGATAAGATAATAATAAGCCCCCGTGGGTAAGGGTTTACCGTTGCGGTTACCATCCCATGCTTTGGCATACCCTACCGAGCGGTACACCACCGAGCCCAAACGGTTAAATATGGTTACCAGGCAATTAGGCTTGGCTGATAGCTCATCTAAGCGCCAGGTATCATTTACCCCATCGCCATTGGGTGTAAAGGTATTAGGTATAAATGCAACCGGTGGTTCAATAACTACGGGGGCTTCGGCAGTAAGGGTTATCTGGGCGCTGCTGCTGCCGCCTGCATTATAAGCGGTAACGGTATATGTTTTTGTGGGGAACGCCACGGCAGGCGTTCCGCTGATGATACCGGTAGTTTCATCAAAGTTTAAACCGGCAGGCAATGGCTCGTTTATGGTATAGCCGGTAAGCGTTATTTTTCGGATCAGATTATTGCCTCCGTCGGCCACCAGCAGCGCACCCTCTGCATCTATAGCCAAACCATGCGGCCGGTAAAATTTACTTTCTTTACCGTCGCCATTAGTTACACCAATGCGCCCGGAGCCGGCAAGCGTGGTAACCGTACCATCTGGCGTTATTTTCCGGATAGAATGGTTACCGGCATCAGCCACAAGCAGGTTGCCGTTAACATCAAAAACAAGCCCTTCCGGCCCGTTAAAGCTTGCTGCCGTACCCTTCCCATCGAAATAAAACATGGCACCGCTCCCCGCAAAAGTACTTACCAAACCCTCTGGCGTTACCTTGCGAATGAGGCTATTACCTGTATCAGCTATATACACATCACCATTGGCGCTTACGGCTACTCCTCTCGGGTTATTAAAGCTCGCAGCAACTCCTACGCCGTTTACAGCCCCGGGAGAGCCATTACCGGCAAGGGTACTTACTATGCCGTTGGCGGATATTTTACGTACCATATTATTGCCGGCATCTGCCACGTAAACGTTTTGCTGATTATCTACAGCTACATCAAAAGGAGTATTAAAGGTGGAAGTTAAAGCACTGGCATTAGTTGCTCCGCGTGCAGCGTTAATACCCGCATAGGTGGTAACCTCTGCCGCTGGCGAAACCCGCCTGATGAGGTTGGTGCCGTTACCACTGCTGCCTGCATCTGCCACAAAAATATACCCGGCATTATCTGCAGCTATGCCAAAGTTGCCCCCAAAGCTTGCCTGGTTGCTGTTGCCATCGGTTGCAAGCACGGCACCACCATTATTGGTGCCGGGGCCGCCACCTGCAAAAGCAGCAACATCACCTGCGGGAGTTATTTTACGGAGCAGATAGTCTGTTTGTGATACGTAGATGTTTCCGTTGGGATCTACTGCTACGCTGTAAGGCTCGGCGAAGGTTGCCTGGCTTGCATTGCCATTAACGGCACCAAAATCACCGGTACCGGCAAATGTTTCTGTTTGGGAATAATGTGTGGCGGGCACTATGCCACCGGTATTAACAGGCACCAGCGGCGTAATTGGCACACCTGTTTTATACACCTGCGGGCTGGTATAGCTAATAGCAGGTGGTGCCGGCTGCGGATGCATATTAAACATGCTTACAGCAACAGCAAACAGAGAAAACCCTGAAGTAAATTCACGCGGTACAAGGTTCATGTAACCCGTTAAGTTTAAATGGCAATTCAAATATAATATTTTTTGATTGCGCAATAACTCAACAACTGCTAATGAATTTTTTGCCGGTATTAGAAATCTTACTAAGCAAGCTACTGTAAAGGTACTACCTACTTTACGTTTACCGGCGCGTTCTTTTTAGAGAACCTACTTTTGGCAAAGGCAAATATCGGCGGCAGAATAGAAATGAGCACAATACCTATAGCTACCAGCGAGAAGTTCTTTTTAAAGAATGGCACATTGCCAAACAGGTAACCGCCATACAGGAACAGGATGATCCAGGCGAGGCCGCCTACGATGTTATACAGGCTGTAACGCCCCATAGGCATACGGCCTACACCCGCCACAAACGGCGCTATAGTACGAATGATAGGCATAAAACGGCTAAAGATAACCGCCTTGCCACCGTGCTTATCAAAAAACGCTTTGGTTTGGATATAGTAGCTTAGTTTTAAGATCTTGTTATCTTCCTTAAAAACCTTTGGGCCTAAATAGTTACCCAGCATATAGTTTACAGTATTACCGCTAAAGGCAGCTATTACCAATATAAAGGCCAGCAGATGGATATCTAAGCCAGATGCACCGCCTGCAATTAAAGCGCCGGCAGCAAACAGCAATGAATCGCCGGGCAGGAACGGGGTTACCACAAAACCGGTTTCGGCAAATATGATCACAAAGAGGATGAGGTACGTCCAGCTTTGGTATTGGCTGGTGATCTCGGCAAGGTGCTTATCAATGTGGAGGATAAAGTCTATCAGGCTGTGTAGTAATTCCAAAGCATTTAAATTTTAGCCAAAAATAACAACATTAAGCATACCGCAAGCTTAAAACTTAGTTTTTATCAGGAATTGTGTTTAAAACAACGCCTGCATTAAAGGCAGCGGTATCGGTACGGTTAGGTAAACCATAGGTGTATATGGTGTACAGCTTACCATCAAGCACGGTGAAATTTGCCAGGGTTTTCAGAATGGTTTTTGGGGTAGCTGTAGGTGTTAGTACAAAATTATAAGCGCCTGCTGTTATCTCTATATAATCGGTAACATCTTTATAAGCCACTTTTGTAAACGCCACCGAATCGTTAGCGGCAAGGTTTAAACCCGCACTGCCTGGCGAGGCATTCACCAGCCTTATTTTAGCACGGCCAATAGCCGGTACGCTGCCGGAGTCTGTTGTAAAAATGGATGTGAACGAACTATCAGACCGTAACCCGGTTATAAACCAGGTGTAACGTACATTTTTTAATAATTTATGGTCTAACTGAAGCAGGTTTAACTGGCTGGAATTGTTGGTTAAAGCCGGGCGCAACTGCAGAGGTGTATCAATAATATTTTGTAAAAAGTAACCTGATGCATTAGGGTAGGTGTACCGGGCGGTTTGCCTGATGTACTGGGTATATAAATTAACCGGGTTAATATTGGGGCTAAGGTTAACTATATTTAAATATGCGTTGGCTGTACCTAAATTTGTACCCTCTTTTCCGCAGGATACCAGTTGAGGTATAACCAATACACCTGCAATAAATATGCACAGGTATTTTAATATGCCGCTTTTACTTTTATTGATCATTATGAATAATAATATACTACCGGTTAACAACAAGGCCGGTACCAAACTTAGCGCCGCCTGTACCTGTTAACGATCCTTTTGCAAATAATGTATAAACCCTGCTGGCGGTAAACGTACGCGTGGTATCTGATATAGCAGTTGTAGTGCCCGATTTAAACACCTTGATATGCTTTTCGCCTACCGTTACCGGCAAAAATACACTTATTGATTTATAGGGCCTTACACTAAACTTAAGTGTATCGTTAAAAGAAACATCCAGGTTACCGGCATCCGGTGAGGCGTTTACAAAACGTATTTTTACGCGGCTTAACGAATCTGAGGCGATGGTATCTAAAGAGGTAAAAGATTGCTCGGCCGATCTGCCGCTTACATAAAGCGAATAACTTTTATTGGTATCTAAAGCTAATGGCAAATTAAAAAGCACATCGGCATTGCCTAATCGCTTAAACTGATAATTCTGCTCGCCTATTTTAACCCCAACATACCCCGAAGAACCAAAAGGATACAGCGATGAAGTGGTGTTTACACGGCTGCCATTGAGGTAATAGTTAAGCGTATCGGTAGTGGTATTAACAACATTTAAATTGGCAGCTAATGTATCTTCAGCAGAGGGTGCATCGTTATTTTTTTTGCAGGCGGTAAAACCCAAAGCAAGCAGCAGTATTATTAAAAAAGGTAACTTATAATTCATACAAATAAGCAGATGCTATATAACTCCTTAATAAGCGGTTTTGTTATCTGTGCAACAAAAAAGTCCGGGCAAATAACCGGACTTTTTTGTGAATGAGTAATTGAAAGTAGTGAGTTGGTATTGTAAGCGCAGTTAAACATCCAAATGATTTCCATTAACCACTCCCAATTAACTATTCACCACTCACTATTTATGCGTAACTGTTAAGCATTACCGGCATTACCAGCATCAGTACATCTTCGTTTTCATCGCCGCCTTGTGGCAGTAGTAAGCCTGCACGGTTAGGGGTCGACATTTCCAATGATACCTCTTCGCAGCTCAGGTTCTTCAGCATCTCTATCAGGAAACGGGCATTAAAGCCAATCTCCAGGTCGTCGCCTTCGTACTGGCAGGTAAGGCGCTCGTGTGCCTCGTTAGCAAAATCAATATCTTCTGATGATATGTTCAGTTCGCTGCCGCTTATTTTTAACCTTACCTGGTGGGTGGTTTTGTTGGCGTAAATAGCCACACGGTTAAGCGAGCCTAAGAACGACAGACGGTCGATAGCCAGTTTATTTGGGTTTTCCTTCGGGATAACGGCTTCATAATCCGGGTAGCGCTCGTCAATCAGGCGGCAAACCAGGTTAATGTTACCAAATTTAAAGAAAGCGCTGGTGCTGTTATACTCTACAGACACATTTACATCATCAGCCGGAAGTGCAGATTTAAGCAGTGTTAAAGCTTTCTTTGGCAGGATGAATGCGGTGGTGCTATCAGCTTTGGCATCTTTACGGCGGTAGCGCACCAACTTGTGGGCATCGGTAGCTACAAAGGTTAAATGCTGGCTGCTTAGCTGGCAGTAAACCCCCGTCATGGCTGGCCTAAGCTCATCGTTGCTTACCGCAAAGATGGTTTTATTGATAGCATCGCCCAATACAGATGCCGGCAGGTTAACAGATGATGCATTCTCAACAACCGGAATTTTAGGGAAATCTTCACCGTTCTCGCCGCTCAACTTATACTTACCGTCGCCGGCGCTTATTTCAATAGCAAAAGTTTTATCGTCTACAGAAAAAGCCACAGGCTGCTCGGGTAATGATTTCAGGGTATCCAGCAGTATACGCGATGGTATAGCAATGCGGCCATTCTCTTTAGCCTCTACAGGCAGCGAGGTGGTCATGCTGGTTTGCAGGTCGGTGGCCGAAATGGTTAAGTTCCCGTCTTTTATCTCGAACAAAAAGTTTTCCAGTATAGGTAATACGGTGCTGTTACTTAAGGCGCCGCTTACAGACTGTAATTGCTTGAGTAATGTTGATGTGGAAACTATAAATCTCATAATGGGTTAATCGTTTATATACATCCAAAAGTATAAAATTTAATGTGCATACTTCCGTTTGCGGATATAATGTTGAAAAATAGCAAATATTAACACTATGCCTATGGGCACAATGTTGTTCACCAGTTGCCAGTACACTTTTTCGTTACGGATACGGGCACGGTTCAACAGGCGGATCTGGATCTCTTTATTACGCAGCGAGATCAAACCCGAATCATCGGCCATGTAATCGGCAATGTTCAGCAGCAGGTTTTTGTTACCGTAAGTTTGTTGCGTGTAACGGTCATACCCCAGCGGAAAGGGCGAGCCATCGGTACCAACCTGGTTGCGCAGGATATCGCCATCGCTCAGTACAATCATTTTGGTGGGCTTGCTTTCGGTTACAATATCAACCTTCTCGTTCAGCCCTTCGGGTATGGGCCTGTTCTTAAAATCAGATACGAATTTACCTTCTAACAGCACACCCGTAATTTTCTGCGGGCTTTGGAACTCCTTAGGATCAGGTTCCTCCTGCAATGCCTGCAGCGACAGCATGTGCGGCGTGCTTATTTTTTTATTATAGGGCGATGAGTTCAGCAGCACCGTTTTCTTCACATCCTTAATATCCAGCACATCAATAGTACTGGCAAACTGGCTGGTGATGCCATCCAGGTTTTTAACAATGGGGTGTTTTGACAGCGGCAGGTAAACCGGGTTAAACAGCCAGTTAAGCAATTGTATTTGCGCTTGCCCGCCCACGTTGCCCGTGGTTACCGGAATCTGCGAACTGTTCAGATCAGCTATCAGATCGTAATTAATGCGGATGCCGTAGCGAAACAGCTGGTCATCCAGGTTCAATTGTTTATTAAAGGCCAGTTGCTGGTTGCCGCGGCCGCGCAGGCTATCCAGTTCGGCGCTTACCTGGTCTATAGCCCAAAGCACCTTACCTCCACGCATAATGTACTGGTCTACCTTAAATTTCTCCAGTTCGGTAAAAGGTTTATCAGGCTTGGCTATCACTAACAGGCTTATCTTGCGCAGGCTGTCAAAAGGTATTGTAGTTAAATTAACGCGACCTACCAAATAGCCATCAGTAAGCGCTCGCATGCCATCGTTCAGTTGCAAATCGTTCAGTTCGTTATGCCCTTCGGTAAAGCCTATGCGCTGCTTGCCCCCGCCGATTGCTTTTTTAATGGCAGATGTGAAGGCGTATTCTAAATTCTGGATGGAGTTATTCAGCACTTCATCCGGAGATAAATTCATGCTGCTTTGCGCCTGCAATAATTTTACGGGGATGCTTTTATCGCCATAGGTTACCAGCGCAAACGGGAAGATCACCTTTTGCGATACGCCATCATCAGTTTTTACGCTGAGGTTTTGCGCATCTATGCCCTTAGCGGCAAGGTCTTCGTAGGTTTGCTTTTGCTGCTCGGCAGAAAGCCCCTTCAACGGGTCGGTAAACTCAAATTGCAGCTTGCGGTGGCTGTATGCCTGCAAGTCGTTCAGCATATCTTTTACGGAGGTTTGCAGGCGCTTCATTCCCCCCGGAAAGTTTTCGCCCTGCAGGTAAACGGTAACATTAACCGTGTTGGGCAGGCTATCCATAACCGAGCGGCTTACGGGCGATATGGTAAAACGTTTCTCGGTAGTAAAATCAAACCGGGTGAAGGCCCAGCTGGAGAAAATGCCAAGCGAGATCATTAAACTCAGCGTAGAAAGAAATGCGGTATTAATGAATTTTTTGCCGCCCTGCCTGTGCAGTACAAATAACGTAAGCCAGATAAAAAAGATATCGAGAATAATAAAATACACCAAGTCGCGGGTATCCAGCACACCACGGCTTACGGATTGATAATGCTCGGTAATGCCCAATGCCTGGATGCCCAGGTTTTGCAGGGACAGGATGGTGCTTAAAGAATTGAATCCGCTATAAAAAAAGAAACACAGGAAAACGGCAATGGTAAAGGCAATAACCTGGTTTTTACTTACCGAGGAAGCAAACAAACCAATAGCCGTAAACGCCGAGCCCAGCAAGAACAAGCCGATGTATGAACCTATTACCGCACCGGTATCAATATTGCCTTGCGGTGTACCCAGTGTAGAAACGCTGAAATAATACACCAGTGTAGGAACAAGTGCAAACAGTACCACTGCAACCCCGGCCAGGTATTTACCCAGCACAATCTGCAGATCGGTTAGCGGGCGGGTGAGCAACAGCTCAAAGGTACCTTCGCGGCGCTCTTCGGCAAGCGAACGCATGGTAATGGCCGGCACCAAAAACATAAACAGGTACGGTGCGGTACTAAACAGGCTATCCAGCCCGGCATAGCCGTAAGCCAGTATGCTGGTATCGGGGAACACCCATAAAAATAAACCCAAAACCAGTAAAAAAACACTAATAGTAACATAAGCTACCAATGAGCTTAAATAGGTGGTTATTTCTTTTTTTAGTATCGGGAGCATTTCTGGGTTAAAGTTGTAAATATTGTAGTGGTTGTAAAGGTTATTACCCCAGCTTTTGAGGGTTTCGCCTTTTTTCTTCAAAAATGCAATATATCCGTTTAATAATCTAAAACATTCCAAATAAGCTTACATCCCAAGCATTACCACCCCAGCCGGTACGCTACCCTTAAAGCGGTTTGCCTTAAGCGGCCGTTGCCCCAGTTCTCGTACCTGAAGCCAAAATCTACTGCGGTATGCTTGCCTGTAGAGATCACAAAGCCCGGCCCGAGGGCAAAGGCAAATAAGTTACGTTTACTGTAATTGGTTTCTATTGCTGTGCCAGCCTCTCCTTCTACATATACATACTGACCGAGAAAGTATTTAGCACCCGCCTTTATGGGTACATACCCGGCAGGATCCTGCGATTGCGAATTGCCTATGAGCGAACGTTTATAATAGAAGTTAATGTAGCCCGCTGTAACGCTCAGGCTCAGGTCTGGCGTTATTGGCACTTCGGCTTTACCCGAGCCGCCAAAGCCAACGTTATAAATACTGTTTGTAGGCACGCCAAGCTCCAGCCCAACGCTAAACGCCTTAGCTGTGTTTTGGGTTTGCGCATGGGCGGCGGCGGCAATCAATATAAATAGCAGGGGTAATAGTTTCTTCATGCTGTAATAACGTGTGGTGTATTGCTTAACGGCCGAAAATACAATTATAGTGCGCCAAAGTAAAGTATCTGCAATTACAAATGTGCGTAAACAATAAAAGTCCCGGCGATATGCTCACCGGGACTTCCCATAAACTAAATTGGGTTAATTAGAACCTGAAAGCTAAACGCAATGCAGCCATACCAGAGTTGTTGCCGCTTTCAGAAAAGCCCTCGTACCTTACACCTGCTTCAAAGCCACTGGTAAAGGTATAACCTACACCCGGAGCGTATACAAATGATGTACTGCCGCCATCTTCGGTAGAAAATGCAGCACCAGCCTGCGCTTCAGCAAAAAAGCCTTCATTGAAATAGTATTTTAAACCTGCTTTTACAGGGATAATACCCACGCCGGATTTATCAATACCAAATTCCTTTAAAGCATCTTTTACTTCACCTTTAATAAAAAAGCGCTGGTAACCTGCAGATAAAGTAACATAAGTAGATGTTGCTATTGGCAGTTCATATTTAATAGAAGCACCTGCCGAAAATGAATATAGATCTTTTAAACTACCTAACGGAAGGCCTGCATCTAAACCGATATTCCATTTACCACCTTCTGAAGATGATGACTGCGCAAATGAACTGATTGATAAACCGCATAGTACGGTTAATAAAAGGATAACTTTTTTCATGATTTTTAAATTGTAATAATGTTTAGCGCAGCATTGCAGGGTACCATCTGCTTTGCTGCGTTTGGGTGTATTGACGCTCAGGTCAAGACGAATGTTACAAAAAAAATCAAAAAACATCTCCTGTAAAATAACAAGGGTGCGGCAAACAAATGCCGCACCCTTGTTTATTTCTTGTAAATAAGCTTCTTAGAAATTAACCGCTAAACGCAGGCCCAACTGGCTGATGGTGCCATTGTTGTTCCATCCTTCGTAACGGATACCGGCTTCAAATCCGTCAAAAGCATAGCCCACTCCCGGCGAATATACAAAAAAGGTACTGCCGCCGCTTTCGGTGCTGAACGCGGCACCCAGCTGGCCTTCAATAAAGAAGCGCTGATCTGCAAAGTATTTTAAACCTGCTTTTAATGGCACCGCACCATTTGATGAACCGATAAATGGTTTGTACCTGTCTTTAGTTAAAAACGCGTTGTAACCTGCAGATACGTTAAAATAAGTTTTTGCAGCGATAGGAAGATCGTATTTTAACGAACCGCCGATAACAGCGTTGTAAACGTCTGATGCGTCGCCAACAGGTAAACCGGCCTCAAAACCGATGCTAAAGTGGCCCTGTTTTGATGATTGCGCAAAGGAACTGATTGATAAACCGCACAGTACGGTTAATAGAAGTAATACTTTTTTCATGATATTGATGATAAATGTAAATATTTAGCCCATGCCGAAACATGTGCCGTTAAACACAAAAAACAGGCTTTCTGTATTTCGTTGGAGTTAAAGACAAAAACATTTGCAAAAGGTTTTTGCTTAATAAAAATACAACTTTAAGGAATAAGACATGGTGGAAAAGACTGTTTTTGGGCTAAAGCCACCTTCATCGCGATTATTACCCGTTGGCTAAAGCCAACGGCAATGAGTTAGAATTTTGCATAAGAGGTGAGCGGAGGTAAAGATGTCATGCGTGGTGAGCTAAATCATTGCCGTCCCATTTATGGGGCGGACAAGCCCTAACAATCCTTTGGCTTTAGCTAAAAAGTCGGGCGAGGGTTATTAATTAGTTAAACCGATAAAGATATTCTCCAGTGTTTTATTGCTGTTGCTGCTGCGCAGATTCGCCAAGGTATCATTAGCGGCAATTTTGCCTTTATTGATGATGATAACCTGGTTGCACACGGCCTCTACCTCCTGCATAATATGGGTAGAGAGTACAATGGTTTTACTTTTACCCAAGTCTACAATTAACTGGCGGATACCGATCAACTGGTTAGGATCTAACCCCGAGGTAGGTTCATCCAGTATCAGCACCTGCGGATCGTGAATAATGGCCTGCGCCAACCCTACCCTTTGGCGGTAACCTTTAGAAAGCTGCACTATTTTCTTATGCTGCTCGGGGCCAAGGCCGGTTTGCTCAATCACCTCCGCAATGCGTTTTTCCGGCTGATGGATCTTGTGGATGCCCGCAACAAACGCCAGCGCTTCTTTCACATACATTTCGGTGTATAGCGGGTTGGCCTCCGGCAGGTAGCCTATATTACGTTTAACATCCAGCGGATTCTTGCTGATATCTAACCCACACACGCTGGCCGCACCTGATGTTTGGGGGATAAAGCAGGTAAGCATCTTCATGGTGGTACTTTTACCCGCACCGTTTGGCCCTAAAAAACCAAGCACGCCTGGGCCGGCTTCAAAAGAAATACCATCCACCGCTTTTTGCTGCCCGTAAATTTTAGTTAAAGCCTGTACCGAAATGCTCATGAGGCAAATGTAGGGAATTTCGGATTTCGAATTTTCGATTTCGGATTTAAAAAAGGGTAAATACCAGTTTGTCATCTGAGCGATAGCGAGGGATTTGATGTACGCTATGCTTCTCGGCGGGCAGATGCTTCGTTCCTCAGCATGACAGGAAGAAAAAACAAATAAAAACGCGTATTCCAAATTTAATAAGGATTAAATACCAGTTTGTCATCCTGAGCAGCAGCGAAGGATCTGATGTACGCTATGCTTGTCGGCGGGCAGATGCTTCGTTCCTCAGCATGACAGGAAGAAATTTGAGTTAAACCCGAAATTGAAAATCCAAAATCGAAAATCCGAAATCCGAAATCAAAAAAATATATCTTTGCCCTCATTATGAGCAAATCAACCGACGAACTTTTTAAAAACGTTATATCACACGCCAAGGAGTATGGCTTTGTTTTCCAGTCGAGCGAGATCTACGACGGATTAAGCGCCGTTTACGATTACGGCCAAAACGGTGTTGAACTGAAAAACAACATCAAAACTTACTGGTGGAAAGCCATGGTGCAAATGCACGATAATATTGTTGGTTTAGATTCGGCCATATTTATGCACCCTACCATCTGGAAAGCAAGCGGCCACGTAGACGGCTTTAGTGACCCGATGATTGACAATAAGGACAGCAACAAACGTTACCGCGCAGACCAGTTATTAGAAGACCGCATAGCCAAACTGGATGAAGAAGGTAAAACAAGCGAAGCCGAAGAATTACAATTGGAGATGGACAACGCCCTTAAAGCGGAAGACCTGCCACGCCTGCGCGAGTTAATTATAGAACAAAACATTAAATGCCCGGTAAGCGGTACTGCTAACTGGACAGATGTGCGCCAGTTTAACCTGATGTTCAGCACGCAGGTTGGCGCCATTGCTGATGAATCTGATACCATCTACCTTCGCCCGGAAACCGCGCAGGGAATTTTTGTGAACTACTTAAACGTGCAAAAATCGGGCAGGATGAAGATTCCGTTTGGTATTGCTCAAATTGGTAAAGCCTTCCGTAACGAGGTGATTGCCCGCCAGTTCATCATCCGCATGCGCGAGTTTGAGCAGATGGAAATGCAATACTTTGTACGCCCCGGCACACAAAAAGAATGGTTTGAAAAATGGAAAGCTGCCCGCTTAAAATGGCACCTGGCCCTGGGTACCGATGAAGCCAAATACCGTTACCACGAGCATACCAAGTTGGCCCATTACGCCGATGCTGCCTACGATATTGAGTTTGATTTCCCATTTGGCTTTAAAGAGGTTGAAGGCATCCACAGCCGTACAGATTTTGATTTAAGCCAGCACGAGAAATTCTCGCGCAAGAAAATGCAATACTTCGACCCGGAGGTTGACCCGGAAACCGGCAAGCCTTACGGTAACTATATCCCATACGTTATTGAAACATCCATAGGTTTAGACAGGATGTTCCTGCTCACCATGATCAATGCTTTTGAAGAAGAAGACCTGAGCACCGAGGAAAAACAGGATAGCCGCACCGTGCTGCGCCTGCACCCTTGCCTTGCGCCGGTTAAAGCAGCCATTTTTCCGCTCACCAAAAAAGACGGCCTGCCGGAGAAAGCACGTGAGATAATGGATTCGCTGAAACTGAACTTCAACCTGCAATACGAGGAGAAAGATGCTATTGGTAAACGCTACCGCCGCCAGGATGCTATTGGTACACCTTTCTGTATCACGGTAGATCACCAAACGTTAGAAGACAATACCGTTACCATTCGCCACCGCGACAGCATGGCACAGGAACGCGTTGCCGCCGAAGATCTTGAGAAGATCATTGGCGACCTGGTAAGCTGGAAGAATGTTTTGTAAGTAGTCGGGAAGTCAGTAAAGACTGATAATCCGAAAGAATAAAATAAGAAAGCGCCTGTTTTACGGGCGCTTTTTGTTTTATCAAATTCGTATTATAACGTATATTTGTATATGGAAACATTAATTATGCATCCTAAAAACAGCGAACAACTCACTGCTTTAAAAGCTTTTGCCAAAGCCTTAAAGGTGGATTTTGAAACGAGCAAAAGCCCGTACAATCCAGATTTTATTGCGAAGATTGAAGCAAGTAAAAAGCAGGTTGAAGAAGGGCAATTTACTACACTCGACCCGGATAAATCGCTATGGGAAAATTTAAAGTAGACTAATTACTCTTACAATTTCTTTCCAATTCTTTTTAGGATACTTTATTCAAACCCTTCTCAAACAATTCCCCCGCAAACTTCTTTTGTGTTTAATATGAAAACACAATTACATGGCCGTTAAAATTAAAGATCAACCCTTTTATATCCAGAGCACTGCGGTGTTGTTTGGCCTTGTATTGCTGGTATATGTACTGGTAACGCTTACCGATATTTTGGTGCCGCTGGCATTTGCGGCTTTTTTGGCTGTATTGCTTAATCCGCTTGCTAACAAACTGGAGAAGATGAAAGTACCCAAAGTACTTGCAATTATTATATCCATGCTGATTGCCATATTAGTAGTAGCGAGTGTTTTCTACTTTCTTTCTACCCAAATCATCCAGTTTGGCGATTCACTGCCGATGCTGAAACAAAAGTTTGGCGAGATCACCATTAACCTTAAAACCTGGGTACAGCAAACCTTTGGTATTGCCATTACCAAGCAGGACCAAATGGTTAAGGATGCGCTGAACAATAGCCAGGCCATTGTAGGTAAAACAGTTGGGGGCGTATTGGGCACTTTGGCCATCGTATTTTTGTTACCGGTATACATATTTTTTATGCTGCTTTACAAAACACTTATCCTTAATTTTTTATATGAGGTTTTTGCCGAAGAGAACTCCAAAAAAGTAAGCGAGGTTTTAAGCGAAACCAAGGGCGCTATCCAAAGCTATATTGTGGGTTTGCTAATAGAGATGATCATAGTAGCGGTGATGAACTCTGCTGCACTGATGCTTTTAGGTGTAAAATATGGCATCCTGATAGGCTGCATCGGCGCTATCCTTAACCTTATCCCCTACCTGGGTGGTATCATTGCTATTGCATTACCGGTGCTAATGGCCACGGTAACTAAAGATGGCTACTCTACGCAATTAGGGGTGATCATTGCATATATCGTTATCCAGTTTATTGATAATAACATATTGGTGCCGAGGATAGTATCATCCAAAGTGCAGATTAATGCGCTGATGTCGATAATTGTGGTGCTGCTGGGCAACCAGCTTTGGGGCATCTCGGGTATGTTTTTATCTATCCCCTTTGTAGCTGTGCTGAAAATCGTGTTCGACAGGATAGACGACCTGAAACCTTGGGGCAAACTCCTCGGTGATACTATCCCAACCCGCCACATGGGCGAACGCTGGGGAAACCGCCAAAGGAAAAAGGCCGTACTACCGAATCATGAGCAGTAGCATTTAGTCCATGGTCGATAGAGGATAGATCATAAATAGTCCATGGCCCATAGACTATAGTCCATAGATAATATTATTTGTCTATGATCAATTGCTCAAAACCATATTAAATTTAATAGCCCCCCAAACCAAGCTTTGAGCAATATTGGCTATGGACAATCGTCTATCAACCATGGACTTCACAAATACAATGCCCCATACACCTTCTTTAAATCGCCTTGGTAAACCCACACAATGCCGCCCATGTATTTACGGAAGGCGCTGTTTACCTGCTCTACGGTGAGTTGTTTGATATCATCAACCAGCGTTAATGATCGGCGCCAGTTGCCGTGCAGTACTTCGTTAGATGCCATGGAAGCGGCCTGCTCGGTATTGGTTTCATTCTTATCGTAGAAACCTGTAAGATAGCTAAGTTTCATATTGGCTACTTCGTCTGCGTTGTAACCCTCCTTCCTGATCTTTGCTACCAGTTTGTTAAACACTTTGATGTATTTATTGGGCTCGGTGGTGGCTACCGAGAACCGGGCGGCCGATGTAGCCCCTACACTGAACCACGCACCGGGCGAATAGGAAAGCCCGTTATTGGTACGCACTTCCAGGAAATGCCTGTCGTTAAAGATGCGCATGGCCATGTTAAAAGCGTTATAATCGGCTGTGCCGGGTAACGGGCCGCCGCTTACACCTTCAATGTAGTTAGTGGCGAGGTAGCGTTTCTCGGCTGTAAAGGTATTTTTTACTACGGTGAAGGCCGTCTTTTTCAGTTGAAAAGGAAGCCCTTGTTTAACACCAGCAAGCATTGCTTTTATTTTGGTTTCTATAAAAGAACGATCCAGATCGGCAACGATAACAATGAGCATACGCGATTTAGTGAGCACAGATCTGTAATAAGCCTTTGTTTCAAGCGCAGTCAACTTATTAATTATAGCAGGCGTACCATCCGGGTCCTTAGCATAACCACGGCCTGCAAACGCTATCTTTTCGGCATATTTATCAATGGCTGCGTCGGGGTTAGATTCAGCTTCCTTCAGGCTGTTGATGGCATCCTGCTTAATGCGTTCAAATTCTTTAGCATCAAACTTAGGCATAGTTAATGCCTCTACATATAGCGGCCAGGCGGTGTTAAAGTCAGATTTAATGCAGTTCAGCCGTAACTCCGAGTAGTTTTTATTGCTGCCCCCATACACATCGGCGCTGATTTTTTCCAGCTGGTTTTTAAACGTGTTCTTATCGTGCTTTAAAGTGCCGCATTCAGTGAGAGCGCTTATCGCCATCGATTCAATACCGACTTTACTTGCCGGGTAGTTCTGCACGCCGCCTTTTATAATAGTTTGGATCTCAACAATATCGTTTCCGCTGGGCTGTACAATCACCTTAACGCCATCCACCATCATATCATAAGCGGCAGTTTGCTGGGCCATAACCCGGCCAAACATCCCGCAGGCAAACGTTAGTATAGAGAAGTATATCAGTTTCTTCATTTGGATTTAAATTAAAGGATTACTTCGCCACAAAAAACGACGCCACTTTGTATTGCTTACTCATTTCGGGGCTGATCATCAGGCCGCTTATCATGGGTTTACCCACCAGGTAGGTATCTGTATAGCGTTTGATATCGGCACGGGTAACTTTCTGGTAGTTTTCGCCCAGATTGGTATAATAATCCAGCGAGGTGCTGCACCAGTTAGAGCTCACCTGGTCCGGCAGGGCCGATGGTTTTTCCTTAGCCCTTATGTTGCTGCGCATCAGCACTGCTTTGGCGTCTTTTAGTTGTTCATCCGTATAGTAATCGGCTCTGCCTAACAGGCTAATCTGATGTATTAGTTCGATATAACACTCCTTTATTTTATCGGGGTTGGGCGATACGCTGAGATCTATAGAACCTGTGTAATGTGTGGTGGTATAACTGATACCTGCACTGCTTGCCAAACCCTTATCAACCAGCGCCTGCTGCATTTTGGATGAATTGAGATTTACAATGGTATGGAACAGATCAGCAGCGATAGTGGCGGCAGAATCTGTACTGTAAGCCGGCCCCTGCCACGAGAACTGCATAGATGGCGTTTGCGCTATCGACATCTCCTTTATAAATGCCTCGCTTTTTGCAAGCGTCTTAAACGGCGGCACCGGGTATTTTTTATGCGGATCTTCACCGCTGCCGGCCCAGTCGCCGTAAATGGCTTCGGCCAGTGCAAAAGCGTCCTCATGCTTAACATCGCCGCAAATGGTAAGCAGACTATTGTTGGGCAGGTAGTATTTATTTTTAATAATGTTCATCTGCTCCGCGGTAGCCGAGTTAATTACCTCGTGGATACCGATGGAGTTTTTGCGGGTGATGAGATCGCCCCATAGTTTCTTCTGCATCTCAAAGTACAGGTTAAAACCCGGGTCGCTCTCGGCACGCTGAAACTCGCCATCTACCACGGGGCGTTCGGTTTTCATATCATCCTCGCGGAACAAGGGATAGCGGATTGCGGCGTTCATCAACTGCAGGCCGGCCTTAAGACTATCTTTATAAAAAGTAAAATAGTAGTTTACGCGTTCTACATCGGTGGTGCCGTTCCAGATGGCACCTAATTGCTGTGTACGTTTAATGAATTTTTCCTGGCTGGGGTAATCTTTGTTAGATTTAAAGAACATGTGCTCAAAGAAGTGCGACAGGCCGCTATACTCCGGTCCTTCGGTATAGGCGCCGTTCTTAACCGCTATCTCTATGGTAGCAAGGGGCACTTTGGCATTCTCAATAACCACCACTTCCAGTCCGTTAGGTAGCTTTTTCCAAAAATAACCGGGGGGCAAATGCGGCTGGGCAATGGCACATACCGAACAGAACAGAGCAATAGCGGTAACCGCTAAAAGCCTTGTAAATTTAAAGGTCATAATAATTGGCAGATGTTGATGCCATAAATATATTATTTAAAATCAGAATGCCGCAGGTGGCTACTTGCTATTTAAACTTTAAAACAACCTTTTTGCCCGATACATTTTCCAGGAAAGGTTTAAATATCAACTGGGCGTTTTGCTGTGCTTTGCCCAGCAAGTTCATTTCAGTGGCGGTAGCAAGCATTTTCTTTTCGGCTATCTGGTAAACATCTTCTACCATGGTTTTGGCCTTATCGGCAAACCATACGCCGGATACATCATACACTTTGGATTTCTGATGATCGAGCTTTACGTAGCAGATCTCGGGCTTGGGCAGCGTTACCCAAACACTGTCTTTCCCCTGGGTAATATCAGCCTTTTTCACTTTTGTAAGATCAATACAGGCGGTTACCTCCCCCACGGCTACAAACAGCACGCGCGAATCGGGTAGAATGGTGTGCAGCTCTTTCTTTTCCACTACATCTTTCATGGCGTATTTAACCAGCTCCAGCTTGCCCATAGATACAATACGCGATACCATTACATCCTGATTGATCTCGGTACGGGTAGTGGTAAACTGCTGTTTAATGTAAAAGAACAGGAATACCAAAAAACCGGTTATCACCAAAAAGAACACCAGGATTACAGAGCGGGAACGGAAAGCCATAACTAATTGATTTTACCTTAAGCTACAAAACAAAATAGCGATAGTTTGCACCATCGCTATTTAATAACACATTGTTAATATTTACTTATGCGTAAGTAACATTAAGGGTAATAGGCACGCTTAATGCTTTTGATACAATACAGCCTGCTTTAGCGCCTTCTGCAACTTCTTTAAATTTAGCTTCGTCAACACCGTCAATTACTGATGCTTTAAGCTCCAGGTGGATGCCTTTGATCTCTAATGCCTGCATATCCAGGTCTAAGATAGCATCGGTGGTCAGGTCACCCGGGGTGATGCCTTGCTGGGTTAAAGCAGCGCCAACAGCCATAGTAAAGCAACCTGCGTGTGCAGCAGCTATCAGTTCTTCGGGGTTGGTACCAACACCATCCGCAAAGCGAGTTTTAAATGAATATTGTGTTTTGTTAAGAATGGTGCTTTGGGTAGTTATTTCACCTTTACCTTCTTGTAAAGTACCATTCCAATGGGCGTTTGCTGTGCGTTTCATAATTTTTAGATTTTGTGAGTTTTTACGAAATTAGTAATATGTTGGGTTGAATTATAATATTCGGTATTATGTTATTGATAAGTTAAAATTTCTAATACAGGAGTCTACACTTCAATATTCGATGTTGGGTGTTCGATGTTCAATATTAAATCTACGCTTGCTTTTTTTGTTACCATTGCGCCCGCTCGTACTGCTCAGGCCATTTAACTTCATATCCCAGCTCGTGCGCTGCACGCAGCGGAAAATGCGGATCGCGTAGTAACTCGCGTGCTAATAGCACCACATCGGCCTGGCCGGTTTGGATAATTTCATCTGCCTGTTTGGCTTCTGTGATCAGCCCAACAGCACCGGTTGGTATTTCAGCCTGTTGTTTAACCGCTTCGGCAAATTCTACCTGGTAGCCCGGTTTAAGTGGGATGCGTGCACCGGCTACGTTACCACCGCTGGAGCAATCTATCAGGTCGATACCTTTTTCTTTTAGGATTTTTGCCAGGGCTACAGAGTCGTCTATAGTCCAGCCGCCTTCTGTCCACTCCGATGCGGAGATCCGTACGAACAGCGGGTATTCTTGCGGCCATACTTCCTGCACAGCTGCTATCACTTCAAGCAAAAAGCGGATACGGTTCTCAAACGGGCCGCCGTAACCATCTTCGCGGTGGTTGCTCACGGGCGATAAAAACTGATGGATAAGATAACCATGCGCGCCATGCAATTCTATCACTTTAAAACCTGCAGCTAATGCACGTATTGCTGCTGCTTTAAAATCGGCTATTATTTTAGCGATGCCCTCTCTATCCAGTTCCAATGGCGCTTCTTCATCATTTTTAAAGGGGACTGAACTTGGCGCTACGGTGATCCAGCCGTTCTCTTCGGTAGAGGAGATTTGTTTGCCGCCTGCCCACGGTTGGGTATGGCTTGCTTTGCGGCCCGCATGTGCCAGTTGGATGCCGGCAAATGCGCCCTGTTCTTCTATAAAATTGGTGATCTCTTTTAGCTTGGCAATGTGCTCGTCTTTCCAGATGCCCAGATCGGCAAAGGAGATGCGGCCTTCGGGTGATACCGCTGCAGCTTCGGTAATCAGCAGACTGGCGCCACCTGCGGCAAGGCTGCCTAAATGCGCCACATGCCAGTTATTGGCAAAACCATCTGTACTGGAGTATTGACACATAGGCGATACTACAATACGGTTTTTTAATTCGATACTTTTTATTTTTAACGGAGAGAATAGATGAGGCATTGGGTAAGTGTTTTTACAAATATGGTGAGTAACATTTAAAGGCGTTTCATGGTTTTGTCATATACCCTAACAAGGGCTTAAATTACTTACGGATGAACATTTATGCCTATTTTGCATTTTTTGGCATTTAAGCTAAATATGGTGTTACCCTAATTTGCACTTATTTTGACTACATATACCACACTCATAATACTTAGCGGACTGGTGATTTTCAGCTACCTGTTTGATCTGATAGCGGGTAAAACCAAGATCCCCTCCGTTATACTGCTGCTCTTCCTGGGGATCGGCATCCGTTTCGGGGTCGACTATTTCGGCCTGCTTAAGTTTAACTTTGCCAGCATCCTGCCTGCCTTAGGTACTTTGGGTTTGATATTGATTGTTTTTGAAGGCGCACTTGAACTTAAATACAGCAAAAGCAAGAACGCGGTAATAAAAAAGTCGTTCATCTCGGCGCTTACCATCCTGCTGTGTACAGCCGTACTTATTACCGGCGCGTTTTATTATATCAGCGGCGAAAGTATTTACAGGTGTTTTGTTAACGCTATTCCGTTCTGCGTGGTAAGTTCGGCTATTGCTATTCCTTCCGCATCGGGAGTAAGTAAAGAGAAAAAGGAATTTATTATCTACGAGTCGTCGTTTTCGGATATACTTACAGTGATCCTATTCAATTTTATGCTGAGCAACCCCAATATCGGCGTAGGTTCTTTTGCCAAGCTGGGGGTAGAGCTGGTGCTGATACTGTTTGTGGCGGCCTGCTCCTGCCTGTTGCTGCTTTACCTTATAGGCAGGTTAACGCACCATATTAAATCGTTCCTCATTATTTCTATCCTGATATTGGTTTACAGCATAGGGCAATCCTATCATTTATCATCCCTCATTATTGTGCTGGCGCTGGGCTTGTTCCTCAATAATGCCGGGCAGATCAAGTTCTCGTGGTTTCAAAAGTTTTTTATTTATCCGGGATTGAGCTATGATATTAAGCAATTGTTTCAGCTCTCGGCAGAAAGTGCTTTCCTGATGCGCACCTTTTTCTTCATCATTTTTGGCTATACTATGGATGTAGTGCAGCTGCAAAACTGGGCTGTAGTGATAAACGGCGGTGTGGTATTGCTGCTTATTTACCTGGTGCGTTTCCTGTACATTAAACTGGTTTTAAAGACCGGCTTAATGCCCGAACTGGTAATTATCCCCCGCGGACTCATCAGCGTATTGCTTTACTACAACCTTCCGGTCAGCTTAAAAATGAACAGCGTGGGCACGGGGCTACTATTTGTGGTGATCTTAGGCACCAGTATTATCATGAGCCTGGGGTTACTTGGCACCCGCAGGCAGGTACGCACCACGCAGGAGTTTGAGGATGTTTAAGGCGTACCTACCGCTACCGGCAGCACCTTGCCATTAAAAAAGCGGTGACCGGTTACTGCAAAATCGGCAACGTATTTACCCATCTCAAAAGCCATCACCGGCGATTCGAAACCGGGGAAGGCTTGTTCCAGCATTTCGGTTTGTGCCGAACCCAGGGCAAGGCAGTTCACTTTAATACCCTGTGCAGATAGTTCCTGCGCCAAACATTCTGTAAGGGTATGTAATGCCGATTTACTGGCAGAGTAAGCCAGCAAGCCCGGGAATTTGGCGCTGCCCTGGAAACCGCCCATACTGCCAATATTGAGGATATGCGATCCTTCTACCATAAATTGCAGCAGGCTTTGGATAATACGTACGTGGCCTATATAATTACTTTGCAGCATTTCTACAAAATCGCTCTCCATTAACTCCATAAACGGCTTATTAATAAGCACGCCGGCGTTGTTCACCAGTACATCTATCCGGCCATCAAAATTACTGTTGATGAATTGCTGCAGGCCGGCATAATCATCATGTACAATATCAAAGGCAATGGCAAAGATCTCACAGTCGGGGTTTAAGCCCTTAGCAATTTCCAGCAGCCGCTCCAGCTTATCCTGTGAACGCGCCAGCGCCATCACTTTATGCTTGCCCGATAATATGAGTTCTAATACAGCTTCAAACCCTACGCCGCTGCTGGCGCCTGTTATAATAATGTTCATGCCCCCTGGCCCCCTGAAGGGGGAATTAAGTTAGTAAAATCCCGGTCCCACTCTTTTCTTATCTCACGTTGCCATTCGGACGGGTTTTGGATGTTCTCAAACAACTTTTGATTATAGATTTCTAACTGAATCTTTCTTATTTTTTCATAAGAAGATTCATTGTCATCTACTTTTATTATCAGCGTTGCCATACTCTAAATTAGTAAAACTTTCTCATACCACCAACTTCTGCTCTACCGGGTGCTTAATAAGGTATAGCCCATCGAAGATCAGTTTTTTATACTCGGGCTCTGTGGCGGCTTTGTTTTCCAGGAACCGGCGGATCTCATTGGCTAACTGTGGCTCTACATCTTCATGATCCAGCAGTTCTAAAATTTCGAGGGCGCAGAGCCAGTCGTCGTAATGGAATTTTTGCAGCATCAGCCAAACGTTGCCCAGGTAACCAAAATCGCCTCCTTTTTGCCTGCGGTTACGTACCTGCTGGTAAAGCTTGTGCAATTGCAGGGTGCTTTCATCATATTCGGGGTGATAGGTGCCCGTAGCAGATTTTAGGGCGATCTCTAAAAACGCATCCTTATCGGCAGCGCCGCAAAACACTGAAGTGATCTTCTCTCCCACAGCCATATCATAAACACCCCATGATGGATCGAATAGTACCCCGCCATCTTTATCTGTCACAATACAATTAATGAATGTGATAAGCTGAATTTTATTATTTTCAGTATGAATGTGTTTCACTTTACCGGATACCCTGATGCCGTTTTCAAATACCAATGCAACTTCTTTTCCCACTTCTATACCTGCATCTTTCAGTTCAATAGGCGTAAAATCTTCAAGCGGTTTATCATTCCCTTTCAATTTGCCAACAGGTGAGCTAAAACCATCTTTATGATAGGTTTTGCCGTGGCCTTTCAGTTGTTTATTGTCAACAGATAATGCCGTTGGGCCGGTAGTTTTAAGGAAGCTTACATCCGCATCGCCAGCCATTTGGGTAAATGTACCCGATACCTGCAAACCGGAACTGTAAACCGCTGTACAGGTATTTTTACTGTCGATTGCTTTTTGCAGACCATAGGTACCACCGCGGCGGAATGCCATGGTGTTGGCAAACTCTTCCAGCACATCAATCAGATTTTGGAAGGTTGGCGTAACAAACAACTGCGGCTGCGTTTTGGTAATATCGTAACTGTAATTTAAGGCATCAATGGTGTAGGGCAGTTTTTTAACAGTATCCATCATACAGCTGGCGCTTTCGCCAATGGAAGAGAGCAAGCCGGCGCCATAGATCTTAGGCTCCTGCAGGGTTCCTATCAGGCCATACTCCACCGTCCACCAGTGCAGGCGGCTCAGCAGGGCCATTTCAGAGGGTTCGCCCATATTATCCTGGTGCCAGGCAACCAGGTCTTCGGCTTTCTTTATTTCCGCCTCGTTGGCATCAGGCATTTCTTTTAGGATAGATAACGCCCTGATAGCTTCGTACAAATCAAAATCCTGCGAACTGAACATAGCCTTGGCTCCTATCGAACCAAAATAACTCAGGTATTCGTGGTAATCCTTATCGGCAATAATGGGTGCATGGCCCGCCGACTCGTGGATGATATCCGGCGCGGGGGTATATTCAATATGTTTTAACTGGCGAATGTCTGCCGCTATCACCAGCACGCGGTAGGCCTGGTACTCCATAAACGCAGCGGGCGGGATAAAACCATCCACCGTAACCGCTCCCCAGCCAATTTTGGCCAGCGCGTTGTTCATCTCCTGCAAATCGGGAATGCGCTCTATAGTTAACCCTGCTTTTTGCAGGCCGGGTATGTATGGGTAATAGGCAACATCTTTTAAGTAGCTATAATTCTGGCGCATTACGTAGCGCCACACGGCGTGGTCTACCGGGGTGTAATGCCCGTAATGCTGGTCTACAATAAATTGCTTTAAATGCGCAGGCAGCGCAGCAACCTGCGGGTTATTAAAATCATTAAATCGGCTCATTCCGTAGCTTTCAGGTTTATAAGAGAAACCAAAATTAGGAAATAAGGTTTAACATAATGAAGCCCTAAACCGTAAAATGCCAGAATAATTCAACTTTATTAGGTAGAAAAAACCACATAAAATATATAATTCTTTAAGAAGTTTTCTTTTCAAAATTTTCTTCGGCCCGGGGCAAACCATCTTCTAAACGGCTTGGGCGGATAACGTAATAAATACCCAGTAAAGCAACAATCAGCGAAATGATATAGAATGAACCCGGCAGGAAAATAGCCAAACTCTCGTCCATCGGGAACACCTTGGTCAATTGCTGAAAAACGGTTTCGCGGATACCGGCACCACCTACGCTGATAGGGATGATGGTTGCCAATGCCGAGATAAGGAACGAAAGCAGGTATGGCGAATATTTGCCGGTAAAATCCTGCCCCAGCATTACAAATACAATAGTAAGCAATTGCAGAGATTGCACCGCCACCGCCTTTAAATGCGCCTCGAAGAAGTAATGCGTATAATCGCGAAAGAATTTATAAGCCACAAAATAATAAATAGCCGAACCAACCGAAAAAATAGCCAGCGGGATACCGATATGAATCTCTATCTGTGGGATTAAAAACACAAGCGCAACGGTAATAAGTCCAATTGCCCAAAGGCCGCTCAGCCTATCAAACATAATAGCCCAAAACACCTTCTTGGCGGGCAGCTTATACGTTTTATTCAGCAGGTAAATTTTATAGCCGTCGCCCCCAATGCCGCCCGGCAGCAGGAAATTATAGAACAACCCCAGCAGGTATAAGCGGAAATTAAACCGGTTATCGAGATTTAATTTAATGGATTTGAAAAAACTGGACAAGCGCCATGAGGAGATGATCATGGAAATGAAAAAGCTGGTTAACGCGGCCAGCATCCACCAGTAATTGGCATGAATGAGCCTCAGTTTCACTTTTTCTAAAGGCACTTTTCTAAAAACAAAGTATAGCAATACAGATGTTACTGCAAACTTAAGCACCACTTTGGTAACGCTCCATAAGGTATCTTTCCAGGTTTTGGGCTTCAGGGCCTTCTCCGTTTCCTCAACCTCGGTTTCAGCTATGTCTTTCATATGATGGTGCAAATGTAATAATTTAGAAATTAGTTGATTTGAGGTAGGTGTTTAGTTAACAAAACTTAACATATGTGGTAAAATTATGAACTTATGGTTACAAACTAATCTGTGTCTACCCTTCTTTAATCTCTAAAATAACGGTATTTTTGCGCAAATTTTATAAGCATAATGGGTAAAGCAAGAGTAGGTATAGTGCAAATGACTTGCACTGCAAACAAACAGGAGAACCTGGATAAAGCTATTGTTAAAGTGAGGGAAGCGGCCGCAAAAGGTGCGCAGATCATTTGCCTTCAGGAACTTTTTACATCACTTTATTTTTGCGATGTAGAGGATTACGACAACTTTAAACTGGCCGAATCTATCCCCGGCCCGTCAACACATGCACTATCTGCCGTGGCTGCCGAGCTGGGTGTGGTAATTATTGCTTCTTTGTTTGAGAAACGCGCGCAGGGCTTGTATCACAACACTACCGCCGTTTTAGATGCCGATGGTAAATACCTGGGCAAATACCGCAAAATGCATATTCCGGACGATCCGGGTTTTTACGAAAAATTCTACTTCACCCCGGGCGACCTGGGCTATAAGGTTTTCAAAACCAAATTTGCTACGATAGGTGTACTCATCTGCTGGGACCAATGGTACCCGGAAGCTGCCCGCATTACCGCCCTGATGGGTGCCGAAATTCTGTTCTACCCTACCGCTATCGGCTGGGCTACCACGCAAGACGAAGCAACCAATGTGGAGCAATACAACGCATGGCAAACCATCCAACGCTCGCACGCAATAGCCAACGGTGTACACGTAGTTAGCGTGAACCGTGTAGGCGAAGAAGCCGGCGTTAAATTCTGGGGCGGGTCTTTCTTTGCAAACCCTTTCGGCGCGGTACTGCACCAAACCACTCCAGATCAGGAAGAAGTTGTTGTAATGGAACTCGATCTGGATAAAAGCGATTACTACAGAAGCCACTGGCCATTCCTGAGAGATCGCCGTATAGATTCTTATCAACCGATAACGAAAAGATTGATTGACGAGGATTAATGATTAGTCCATGGACCAAAGTGGATAGACCATAGTAGAACCAGCATGGCATTCAAATTTGAAAATCTTCAGGTATGGCAACGGGCTTTAGATTTAACTGAAGAAGTGGACCAATTAACGAAACGGTCATTTCCCAAAGATGAATTATTTATTTTAACCTCTCAAATTAAAAGGGCTGCAGATTCTGTGGTGCTCAACATCGCAGAAGGTTGTACGGGCCAAACAAATGCAGTATTCAAAACCTTTCTCGGTTATTCGCTGAGATCAGCAATTGAAGTTGTATCCTGTTTGTTTATTGCAAAAAGAAGGACAATTATTAACGATGCAGATTTTCAAAGGCTATATGATGAATATCAATCATTATGTAAAATGATCACTGCTTTAAGAAACTCATTATAACTTATTCTGCTATGGACTATCGACCATCGACTATGGACTCAAAACTGCACTTTCCTGCCGAATGGGCAAAGCACACCGCTACCTGGCTTAGCTGGCCGCATAAGGAAGCTTCGTGGCCGGGTAAACTGGGAATGATCTACGGCAAATATGCCGAGTTTATTAAAGTACTTACCGAGGGCGAGATCGTGCGTATTAACGTGGTGGACGAGCACATGGCGGCTTTTGCCAAAATGCAGCTGCAAATGGTGGGTGCCGACCTGAGCAAGGTTGAGTTTTTTGAGTTTGGTACTAATGATGCCTGGTGCAGGGACCATGGCCCCGCGTTTTTGGTAAACTACGAAACCAAAGAAAAAGCCATTGTTGACTGGGGCTACAATGCCTGGGGCGGCAAATACCCTCCATACGATCTGGATGATGTGATCCCTACCAAAATAGGTAACCATTTTAACTTGCCGGTTTATCACCCCGGTATTGTAATGGAAGGCGGCTCGGTTGATTTTAACGGTGCAGGCACTTTGCTTACCACCACCGCCTGCCTGCTTAACCCTAACCGCAACCCGCATTTAAACCAGCAGCAGATAGAAGGTTACCTGCAAAATTACTACGGCGTAGAACAGATCCTGTGGCTGGGCGACGGCATCATAGGCGATGATACCGACGGCCACATAGATGATATTACCCGTTTTGTAAATACCGATACCGTGGTAACCGTGGTGGAGGAAAACAAAAACGACGAGAACTACCACATACTGCAGGAAAACCTGCAAACCCTTAAAACCATGCGCCTGCTCAATGGCAAGCAACTCAATATTGTAGAGCTGCCCATGCCAGATGCCGTTATTTATGACGACCAGCGCCTGCCTGCGTCATACGCCAACTTCTATATCGGTAATGCTGCTGTAGTTGTGCCAACCTACCGCTCTAAGCACGATGATAAAGCACTGAATATTATCCAAAACTGCTTCCCCGACAGGAAGGTAGTGGGTATAGATTCTACCGATATCATTTGGGGGCTGGGGAGTTTTCACTGCTTAAGTCAGCAGGAGCCTGCGGTGTAGATAAAACATCAAAATGAAATTAAGGGGGACACTAAAGTCCCCTTTTTCCTTTTATGAGAAACCGGGAAATAAAATCCCGAACTTTTTCACCGACAATTTATCCATACTTACCGACTTCTTTAATTATATCGCCAATAATGGGTTTGCATATGTGTAATCTTACATTAGTTTTGGATAACAATAAAAGGAATAGAAATCATGACCAACAATATAAACAACAACAGCAATGCTTCTAAGAGCAAAGTTGTGCTCGGGGCCGCCCTCCTTTTGGTAGGCGGTGTGTTACTGCTCAAACAGCTCAATTTATTCTTCATCCCAGATTCTTTGGACCTATGGCCTTTGTGGATCGTTTTTGCAGGTGTGTACATCGGCGCAAAAAACAACTGGCAAAAATCATCATGGTTAATTGTTACCGGTGTGGGTATAGCTTTCTTTTTAGATGAGAACCTGCATAATATCGGCGGCATTGTTTGGCCTGCCGGCATCATTGCCTTAGGTATCTACATCATCATGCGTAAGAACAACAAACAAGATCTGCATGCAAACGATGCCGATTACTGGGACAAAAGATACAAAACCGGCACTTATGGCGGCGAAAAGCCCCTTGCAGATTTTGGCCAAACCAATTACACTTCAACCGGCGATGTGCCCCCTGTAAACCCTACCGGCAGCATGCCCCCTCCGTCAATAGAGGACATTTTGGATGCTACCGCCATATTTGGAGGCGTTAATAAAACCATCCTGTCTAAAAACTTCAGGGGCGGCGATATTACCAACATCTTCGGCGGCACCGAGCTCGATTTTACCCACGCCGATATCCAGGGCCGTGTGGTGATAGATATTACCCAGGTATTTGGCGGCACCAAGCTGATTGTGCCTTCTAACTGGCATGTGGTGCCAGATCTGTCTGCCATATTTGCGGGCGTTGATGATAAACGCATTAAGAATCAGCAGGCACTTAATAACGATAAGGTATTGGTACTAAAAGGTGTATCGATGTTTGCCGGGGTAGATATCCGCAGTTATTAATCAACAGAAAAAGAAACTATCAACACAAATCAATAACACTAAAATCAACATCTGTTATGAATTGGTACGTAGCAAAATTAGTTTTCAGGGTGATAAGCGGCAACGGCGACCATAACGCCCAGTTTGATGAGCAGCTTCGCCTTATAAACGCCGACACCGAGCAGCAGGCATTTGAAAAAGCAAGCAGCATTGGCCACGCCAACCAGGATAGTTTTTTAAACGTACAAAAGCAAACCGTTAAGTGGCAGTTTATTGATGTTGCCGAATTAAACGCCATCAGCGGCGTAAATGATGGTGCCGAACTGTACTACAACATCCACGAAGCCGCAGACCCAGACTTGTACATTGCCTGGGCACATCATAAATCGGCCCTGCTGGGTGTTAAAAACTAATTGATACAACAAAACCTTGGCTTCACAATCTTCACCATCGGCAAAATTATTCGGCGCCTTCGCAGTAAGCGGGTTGGTATGGGCCGCGCTGCAGGCCTATATCATCTACAGCTTTGGCTTTGCCTGGCTGCAGGCCGTTGGCGATAGCGCCTTAAGCGCGGCGCTGTTAACCGTTGCCTGCTGGCTTATCAATAACAACCTGCGCTACTACCAGCCCGATAAGGGCAGCTACATTTACCTGCTGATATGGTGCGGTGCCCTTGCAGCGGGTTGCGCGGCCGCCTGCCGGTATATATTGCCCCTGTTTAACATGGGCACGGTTTACCAGAACTTTCTGCAGCAATCGCTCATTATCCGTTTCTTTACCGATTTCTTGGCTATCGGGTGGATGGCCATGATCAGCGCGCTGTTCTACTCGCAGGTTGACCATAAAAAAACCGAACAGCGTAAAACCGAAGCCGAAAAACTGGCGCGCGATGCCGAGCTATACAACCTGCGCCAGCAATTGCAGCCACACTTTTTGTTCAACAGCTTAAACTCCATTAACGCACTAATTGGTTTTAAACCCGATGAGGCCCGTAAGATGATCCATCAACTTTCAGACTTTTTACGCGGAACCCTTAAAAAGGACGACCAGCTACTGGTTCCCCTTAACGATGAACTGGCCCATTTAAATTTATACCTGGAGATTGAGAAAGTGCGCTTTGGCCACCGCCTGCAAACCGAGATCAGCTGCGACGGCAACTGCGGTGAAGCTACCCTGCCCAGTATGTTGCTGCAGCCACTGGTAGAAAATGCAATTAAATTCGGTTTATACGATACCACGGGCGAGGTTACCGTAAGCATTCGTGCCGAAATTGAGGAACCATATCTGGTGATCATGATTCAGAACCCATACGATCCTAAAACATCAAGGCCGCGAAAAGGTACCGGTTTTGGCCTAAGTGGGGTACAACGCAGATTATATTTGATATTTGCACGCAACGATTTGATGGAAACACATGCAAATGATAATATCTTTACAACCATTATAAAAATACCGCAGTTATGATACGCGCTTTAATTATCGACGACGAGCCCCTGGCCCGTATGGTTGTATTGGAATATTTACAGGCTTTTAAACAGATAGAGGTTATGCAGGAATGCGGCGATGGCTTTGAAGGCCTTAAAGCCATTCAGCAGCACCAGCCCGACCTGATCTTTCTTGACGTACAGATGCCCAAAATAAACGGCTTTGAAATGCTGGAACTGGTGGAAAACCCGCCCTCGGTGATCTTTGCCACCGCTTTTGACGAATACGCCATAAAAGCTTTTGAAGCCCACGCGGTAGATTACCTGCTGAAACCGTTCAGCAAGGAGCGTTTTAATAAGGCGATAGAAAAATTCCTGTCGCAGGCCCCGGCAGCGCCAAACGCGCCCAAACCTACTGATACCCTACTGGAAACCGCCGCACAGTCGCCCGGCCAAAACGAGCGTATTGTGGTTAAAACAGGCACCAAGGTAAAGATCATCTCGGTACAGGATGTAGAATACCTGCAGGCCGACGACGATTACGTAAGCGTAATAACCGCCGAAGGTGCTTTCCTGAAGAACAAAACCATGGCCTTTTTTGAGAAAACCCTCGACCCTAAATATTTTGTGCGCGTGCACCGCTCTTACATTATAGCCATACAGCAAATTACCCGTTTAGACCCTTACGAGAAAGACAGCCACCTGGCCATCCTGAAATCAGGCGCCAAGATCCCCGTAAGTAAAACAGGATATGTGAAGTTAAAACAGGTGCTTGGGATATAAATTGCCAATAAAATTATAGTTAAGGATTAATATCGAACATGCGGAGACACAAAATATTGTGTATCCTTTAGGACGGTGACAATTGTTCCCCAACTGCACGGATAATTTGCATGCGGGAGACACAGTATTTTGTGTCTTTACAAAACAGGCGAAAAACAACCTTCTGATTTGAAACATAATTGCACTGTAGAGACACAAAATATTGTGTATCCTTTAGGACGGTGACAATTGTTCCCCAACTGCACGGATGATTTGCATGTGAAGGACACAAAATTTTGTGTCTCCTTTAGGACTATTGGCGATCATTCCCCAATTGCATGAATGATTTGCATGTGGGAAACACAATATTTTGTGTCTCTACAAAACAGGTGACAAACAAGCCCATGAGCTGAACATGTAATTTGCAAATAAGGCGCATTATCAATTTATCCGCATCCACCCTTTTAATAACGGAAATGCCCAAACCGGAAGGCTGTTGACGAATTTAATTGCTTTAAAACTTGGTTACCAGCCGCTGCAATTATATTATTCCCCCATTGCTTTAAACTAAATCTTTAGGTATATTTATCTCGCCAATAAATACCTCAAATGCCTAAGCTAATTTTTCTGCTGCTGCTATCGCTGATAACAATAACTAAACCCACCGAACTGCCCGACAGCAAGCGCGCCAGTAATGCGCGTACCGCACTTTGGCCAAAGCTGGAAAAGGAACTGATAGATGGCGGCTTCGACAGGAATACGCGCATTTACCTGCGAATTATTAAGCAGGTAGACGCATTGGAAGTTTGGGCAAAAAAGGGCATCAAATACGAGCTTTTTAAACGTTACGAGATCTGCTATTATTCCGGCGGGCTGGGCACCAAAACCAAAGCGGGCGATGGCATGAGTCCCGAAGGTTTTTATAACATAGATGCCGGCAACCTGTACCCATCGAGTAAATATCACCTCGCTATTAACATTGGCTACCCTAATAAATTAGAAAAAGCAAAGGGTTACACTGGCGATGCCATTATGGTACACGGGCATTGCGCATCCATCGGCTGCTACGCCATGACCGATCCGCGGATTGAAGAAATTTACACCTTAGTTTATAAAGCCCTGCAGGCAGGTCAGCAAAAGATCAGCCTGGATATTTTTCCGTTTTATATGGATGATACCCATATGCAATTCTTCAGCCACTCGCCCAATATTTCCTTCTGGAAAACCATGAAACCCGGATATGATCTGTTTGAGAAAAAGCGCGTCCCCCCGGTGGTTAAAGTAATTAATAAACAATACGCGTTTTAATTTCTGTAGAGACACAATATTTTGTGCCTCTTTTAGGACCGATGGCGATTATTTCCGAATTGCGTGAGTGATTTGCATGCGGGAGACACAATATTTTGTGCCTCCTTTAGGACTGTCGACGATCATTCCCGGATTGCATGAATGATTTGCATGCGGGAGATACAATATTTTGTGTCTCTACAAAACAGGTAAAAAAACGATCCCACACAATTTGTGCATGTAGAGACACAAAATATTGTGTTTCCTTTAGGACTGTCGACGATCATTCCCCGATTGCATGAATGATTTGCATGCGGGAGACACAATATTTGTGTCTCTACAAAACAGGTGGCGATCATTCCAAGATAATTTGCAATATTATATCAACAACACCTTCCAGGCTTCTTCTACCAAACCCAGTTCCAGCAGTTGCTTTGCTTTTAGGTGCAGCTGCAGGTCGCGGGTTTGGCTGTCGCCTATGGTAGCATCAAACAGTTCTTTTATATCGTCGGTTTGGGCATAGGCTTCTATCGCCATTTCATCCGGCAGGCTTTCCACGTTACCTAACTGGCCCAGGTTGTTGCCCGTAAGCACCTTAGAGTTGCGGATACTGTAAGGGATGGCATCCACACCGATACCTACAGTGCGCACGGGTTTGGCTACTTTAAATAAATTATCGGGCGTAATGCGGCAATACCAGTCGCCGCCGAGGCGGGCTACCAGGTCTATCTTTTGCTGGTCGATTTTACCTGCTGCATCTAAAATGGCCTCGTTAATATGCATTAGCTTAATTTCGGCTATTACCAGGTTACCTGCACCGGGGCCATCGCCTAAACGGATCACCTCATTCACCACGCACTCCAGCTGTACGGGAGATTCTGCCACGCGGGGTGGCTTTACCGTTACCGAAGGCAGTTCGGTCAGGCCGCATTTTTTAAACTCGTTAACACCGGCCGGGTATTCTATACTGGATAAGGAAACCTGCTGCACCATATCATAAGTAACGATATTGATAACGCACTCCGGCACCTGCCGGATGTTTTCCAGCGTGTGCTTGGTGGTGTTATCCCTCACCCTGCGCGCCGGCGAGAACACACAAACCGGCGGATTAGTGCTGAACAAATTAAAAAAACTAAACGGACTAAGGTTTACATTACCATCCGTATCTATAGTAGAAGCCAGGCAAACCGGCCGTGGCGCTATAGCATAATGCAGGTAGTTCTGCAACTCCAGCGGCGAAAGATCTTTTATATCAATAGAAAGCATTTGAGACGCGTAGATTTATATGGGTTTACAAACTTAAGTAAATCAATTTATTCTCGCCCAAATCTGCAGGATCATAAACCTCACTTCTAATCGGTGAAATCCAAATCAAATGTTTTCCCACTTACCACTCTGCAAACTACGGTAAATAGCATCAACCACCTTCATATCTTTCAGCCCCTCTTCGCCCGGTACACGGCTTTCCTTTTTAAGATTTACGCAGATAGCAAAATCATCCATCTGGGCAGCCTGTTGGTTTATATTGGGAATCTCCATCGGTTTGCCGTTCACTTTACCATCTAAACCACCGTAGCCAAAGGCCGGTTCCAGTTCAAAGTTGCCTTTCTCCGTAGTTACACGCAGGTATCCCAAGTTGTTGTTATAGCTTGATTTACCGGTAACCTTTGCACCGCCGGGGAACTTCAGCTCCCAAAATATGGTTTCGTCCACCTCCTTAAAAAAGTCGGGACGGGTTTTCTCTTGTGTAGCTTTCACCGCAATGGGCTCTTCACCCAAAGAATAACGCGTGCCCTGGATAGAATAGATACCCATATCCATTAAGGCGCCGCCGCCGGAGAGGGCTTTCTTCAACCGCCATGCGTTAGGGTCGCCCTGGTAATTAAAGCCATTGCCAGTATCCAATTTAGTTACTTTACCTAAAACTTTCTTTTGGCCCAGGCGCATTACTTCCAGGGTATGCGGTTCAAAATGCAGGCGGTAGCCTATAGAGAGCAGGCGGTTTGCCCTTTTACAGGCGGCTATCATTTCGCGGCATTCGCCGGCGTTCAGGGCCATTGGTTTTTCGCAGATAACATGCTTGCCTGCCTTAGCCGCACGGATAGTAAATTCTTTATGCATAGAAACCGGCAGCACAATGTACACGATATCAATATCCGGGTTTCTGGCTATCTCATCAAAATTCTGATAGTTATAAATATTCTTTTGCGGGATATTGTACTTTTTAGACCAGCTTTCGGCCTTTGCAGGTGTACCTGTAACTAAACCGGCCAGGTAACAGTTCTTAGTTTGCGTTAAGGCCGGGGCCAGTTGCCCGTTGCTGTAACCGCCTAAACCAACCAAAGCAATACCCAGCTTTTTACCGGCCGCGCCTGTAGCAAGTGCAGATAATTTGGAACCCAGCATCAGCATGCCCGCACCAATGGAACCCTTTTGAATAAAACTACGCCGTGAAATTTTAGTTACAGATTTCATAAGAAGATGATTTTAAGGTTTACAGCACTAATTTACCACAAAAATTAATACCGCGCCAAAATCATTCCAATATAAGGCAGGATTAAAAATTCGGTGAAATCAACCCAATAAAATCAGTGTAATTCCAAAAAAACTAAGGTGTACTAAAAGTAGCCTTGTACTTTTTGATAGCCCGGATGATAGATTGTACAATTTCGCCCTGGCCTTCATCGGAGTTGAGGTATTTCTCATCCTCAGGGTTGTTGATGAAGCCGGTTTCTATCAGCAGGCCGGGCATGCCGCTTTGCTGCAGTACCAGTACACCCTGCTCTTTAACACCCGCGCTGCGGCGGCCGTCGGTTTCGGTGAACTCGGTGTTCAGCAACTCGCCAAACTGTACGCTCTGCCTGCGGTAGCGTTGCTGAAATGCGGCCAGTACAATAGCATTAACCGCGGCATCTTCGCCATAACCGTTGTATTTGGTTTGGTAATCTTTTTCCTGATAAATGGAAGCATTCTCGCGCAGGGCCTCTAACTGTTCCTGCTTGCGGTGGAAACCGTATACCAGCAGCAGTGCCCCACGCCGGGTACCTACCCTTTGCGGGGATGAGTTACAATGGATGGAGATAAACAAATTAGCCTTGGCATCGTTGGCAATTTCGGCGCGATTGTGCAGCTCTATAAATTTATCAGTGTTGCGGGTCATCACTACATTAATGCCTGGCATCTGATCGTTAAGGGCTTCTTTTAGCCTTTTACCGATGCTGAGGGCTACCGCTTTCTCGTTAGAATAACCGCCGTGCGCACCGGGGTCTTTACCGCCGTGGCCGGGATCGATCACAATCGTTTTAAACCGGAACGAACTGGTAGAATCTTCGCTTTTACCTTGCGAAAACGCTTGGTTGCCGGCAAGTATAACTGTAAATAATATGATGCAAGAGAATAATACGGCTCTTGCGGAGTGCTTAAATAACATGGCGCAGTGGTAAACTATTGTACTAAAGGTGTGTAAACCTGCTATTTTAAAGGAACGGCTTAAATGCATTCTTATATATAATAATGGCTAACCCTATAAAGGCGCGAAGGTATCTGTTTGTTTTAAAGACTACAACCTTATACCATTGGTTTAACGCATAAGAAACTATTTTGCCGAAAAGATGATTTGTCATTAACAAAAAAAGACGCGGAATGCGCGTCTTTTTTTGTTCTTATCTGTAGAAGACGTGATACTTCGCGTCTCTGCAATGGCAGAAAGATTAAATAATATTGTTATCCTTAACAAAGGCCTTAACCTTAGCTATCAGGCCTTCTTTCAGCTTAATGTAATCGGGCTTGTTGCTTAGTTTGGTATTGAATTTTATCTTACCGCCTTCCCAGCTAAAGTTGGGTGTCATGACGCCGTTGTTAAAATCAATGGTATTGAAAAGCTCCAGGATGCCGTCCAGGCGGCAGAAGCTTACCTCGTCCTGGTTAAGATCATTAATATAAATTACCGGGGTACCCATACCCAGTGATGGCAGCGCGCAATGTACGCGGCTGGTTACCACAAAGGCTGCTTTGGCATATTTGCCTAATAAAAATTTAGCGTACTCAAACTTTCCGTCCTCGTCGGCATAACGTTTATTGGGGTCGGCGTGTTTAATGTATTCAGCCTCGGTTAGCACCTCATCGCTGAAGTGTTTGCTGTAGCTTTTGTAGAAATTAGCGGTACGCAGCAACCAGCGCAGGTCTGTATAACCTACCAGTTTGGCGGCTATTTTTTTAATGGTGCTATATTTGGTAAACAGCAAAAGGCCCAAACCTACCAGCGATTTATCACGCTTCAGCGGATCGTACTTCGGGTCAACAAAATACACTTTCTTTTCTTTATCGGCAGAGGTGTAGGTTTCGCCAAGGGTTAGGGTTAAACAGCCCGAGAAATACGCTTCGATGCCTTTTGCGTTCAGTACCCTGGCAGTTTCCCTATCGCGGCATCCTATGGGGGCATATTGCTTCAGGTAATTAACAATCTCCGGAGTATTTAAAAAATGCTCCTGTGCCAGTACATTCAGGTGGAAGGAGATAAAATACGGCAGGATCTGCTTTACAGGCGGCCAGTTTTTAGGGTGATGCGTAAACCAGCCATTCATAATTAGGGCAACTTCTTCGCCGGTGTATTGGTTCAGTAGTTCGCGGTTAAGGTAAACATCGGCTTTGCCGCCTAAAAACTGTAAGGCTGCCAAACTTTGCACGTAGTCGCCCACGTTATCCTTACCATACCCCGATTCGTAAATTAATACACCTTTTTTAATTCCCATAAAGTTTAAATTAATATTGAAGGGATTGCGTTCTGCAATGCCTGGTTAAGGCATTCATCATACCGATACACAGCCCTGCTTTTATTTTCGGCTAAATTTAATCATAAATAGTAATTGTACAAGGTACACACGGCATATTGATGCTTTTACAGCGTTAGCAGGTTGTTTTGCGTTGGCCCAACCGGTTTTACTTTAACGTTTACCCCGCCCTATCTACAATTAATTCCCTAAAAATTAATTTGCTTAAAAAGAAGATTATTGCAACCTAATATGTGCTGCACTCGTAATAAATGTAAATAACACAATACTAATACGCACATGGTTACTTTAGATCATTCATCTGTTTTTACATTTCTTTTCTTTTTGGTGATAGGCTCGGTGATCGTTTATTTTATTTTGAAGTACGATAAGCAGCAACGTAGCAAAATGGACGCCATACTGGCTCAAACCCGCGATGTGCAGCCCCTGTTTTTGGCCAAAGCTGCAAGTACAAAACTAAAAGCCATTAAGCCCGAACTGAACAGCGATGAACGCCAAGCCATAGCACAGCAACTGGACGAATTAGTAGCCGCTTATGATAAAGGCCAGGTAACCCTGCCCGAGTACTGCAACCGGTTGAACCGCCTGCTGGCAATGGTGGCTTAGTGGATGGGGCGATTCAATATCGAACATTGAAAGCCCAACATAGCATATTGACGTAAAGAATACTTCGGTGTTAATTATTAAAAATTCATCATTCTATATTTTCTTCTTCACACATTCCTCTCAAATTTCAGCATTTTAATAATCCCTGATATTTTCCTTAGGTTTGGCGCTCAGCTATGAGTACCGGTAAACAAACAACAGGCCATTTGCACCTTACCGCAACGGCCGATGGATCTAATACAATTTTTAACGAGCAGGTTGGCGAAAACTATCACTCCCGCCACGGTGCTTTGCAAGAAAGCAAACACGTGTTCCTGCAATCGGGACTACAATATTTTCTGCAGCAAACACCGGATATTCCTGAATCGGTCAGCATATTAGAAGTAGGCCTTGGCACCGGGCTCAATTTTCTGCTAACGGCAGATTACTGCACAACTCAGCAAATTCAACTTAATTATACCGGCATCGAGGCCTATCCGCTCAACGAAGACCTTATCAGCCAAACCGGTTACGGGCAATACATACCTGCCGAAATATGGGATAGTTTTTTAGCGCATTACCCGCAATCGCTTACCGGCGTGGTAAGCCTCAATCCATACTGCAACCTGCAAACCGCCTACTGCAAACTGCAGGATTTTACCTCCCCCCAAAAATACGATGTAATTTATTTCGACGCGTTCGCAGCCGCAAATCAGCCCGAAATGTGGGATGAAGCCGCAATTACCCATACCCTGCAGTTTTTAAAACCCGGCGGTGTGTTTGTAACCTACGCCATCACCGGTAACCTTAAGCGCACTATTAAAGCCTTAGGTTTAAAGGTTGAGAAAGCGCCGGGAGCGCCGGGGAAGAGGGAAATGTTAAGGGCAACTGCACGTTAACTGGTTAAGTTAGTGCTTTTGTTGTGCGCCGATGAGTTAATGTGTACTATTTATGTTAGTGCTTTTGTTGTGCGCGGGTGAGTTAATGAATCGTTAGTGGTAGTTACTTTCTTTTGGCACCAAAAGAAAGTAACCAAAGAAAAGTGCCGGCCACGTTCCGCACTTTGTAAGTCAGTGCTTTTTCAGTGCCTGTGCCTGCCGTGCGTTACTGATGCCGGATTTGAGGGCTTCGTTGGGTTTGTCGGGCTCTTTTTTTGTCTGAACTCGAATTTGACGAATTTTCAAAATTGACAGAATTTCACTCCCCTAATTAGCAGTTAAGTGAATGTTTTCTCTTTACTCTTTTCCTTCCTCGCAGTTCAGCTTCGGGTGAGGGCGGGCAGAACTTGGTGGCCATGTGTGGCTGCGGGGGCATAGGGATATTTTGCAGAAGCGCGGGGCAAGCACGTGCGAAGCAATGGGGCAAACTTTCCCAGCCCGTGGTTCTGCCCGGTCTGCAGGGCAAAGGCCTGTGCGGAAAAGAAGCCTAAGTGAGAAAAGCACTTTCTTACTTTGGTGCATCAAAGTAATGGGCCTCTGCGGCCAAGAGCAGACTAACGCTCATTAAATCATACTCGCAAGTGTGGACACTTGATCCGGCGGTTATTTTTTTTCTTCGCAGTTCAGCTTCGGGTGAGGGCGGGCAGAACTTGGTGGCCATGTGTGGCTGCAAGGGCATAGGGATATTTTGCAGAAGCGCGGGGCAAGCGCGTGCGAAGCAATGGGGCAAACTTTCCCAGCCTGCGGTTCTGCCCGGCCTGCAGGGCAAAGGCCCGTGCGCAAAGAAGCCTAAGTGAGAAAAGCATTTTTGTTACTTTTGATGCATCAAAAGTAATGAGCCACTGCAAACTCTTTAATACATTTGTATTATGCCTATAACAGCACCCATTACCTCCCCAACCCCATCAGGAGCATTCGAACGCCTGCTTACCATTATGGACGATCTCCGCATCAATTGCCCCTGGGATAAAAAGCAAACGCTGGAAAGCCTGCGCCACCTCACCATCGAAGAAACCTACGAACTTTCTGATGCTATCCTGAGCGGTGATATGGACGAGATTAAAAAGGAACTGGGCGATATTATGCTGCACCTGGTGTTCTACTCGCGCATAGCATCCGAAACCGAGAGCTTTAATATTACCGGCGTGCTAAACGGTATCTGCGATAAACTGATCAACCGCCACCCGCATATTTACAGCGATGTTAAGGTGGAGAACGAAGCCGATGTTAAACGCAACTGGGAACAGATAAAACTGAAAGAAGGCAATAAATCTGTTTTAGGCGGCGTGCCAGCTTCCCTGCCGGCGCTGGTAAAGGCATCGCGCATACAGGAGAAAGCCCGCGGTGTTGGGTTCGACTGGGATAATAAAGACCAGGTTTGGGCCAAGGTAGAAGAAGAACTACAGGAGTTTAAGGATGAATACAACGTGGCCGACGAAAGCACTATAGACCATGAAAAGGCCGAAGGCGAGTTTGGCGACCTGCTGTTCTCGCTCATCAACTACGCCCGTTTCATCAACATTAACCCCGAAGATGCGCTGGAGAAAACCAACCGCAAGTTCATCAAACGCTTTCAATACCTGGAAAGCAAGGCTATAGAAGCCGGCAAACAACTGCAGGATATGAATTTGGCCGAGATGGATGTGTTTTGGAACGAGGCAAAAAAGGTGTAAAAAAATATTTACCCCCCTTGTAGCGTTTTAAAGTTTGTTACGTAAAGCACTATGTAACTACAAAAGAATGAAAAAGAATTTTATTTACTTTTTACCCATTTTGCTTGCCTTTGCAACAGGATGTTTAAAAACATCCGAGAGTACGCCGCTCCCCACGCCATCGGGTACTTTCAGCGGGCAGGTCAGGGTTTTACACCGTAAAGTGGGCGCAACTAAAATTGATACTGTAAAAGCAAATATATCCCTGGTTTTAGAGAACGGTACTACGTTTAAAGTACTGGGCGATACGGCTGTTGTACATGCAGGCAGCAAGGGTAAGTTTGGTATCTCTGGCGGTTACGCTGCTTTTCAGGATGAAACCTATCCTAAAACGGGTACACCTGTTAAAGTGCATCTTAACGGCTATTACCAATACTTTTATGATGGGGCAAGCATTTTTCAGATGGTTGCCAACAGTGCCGATACCTTAGCCTATCAGTACGATCTAAAAAAAACAAATTAACATACTCAGCTTGAGGAAAATGAATATCCTGTGGTGCTATTTTAAAAGCCGCGGGATATTTTTGTATAATTAGTACAGCTGTGTAGCGTTTGCCGCCCCGGCGGCGTAATGGTATAACAACTTAAGCGGAATTAACAATTTTTAATGCATCTATTCCAACGCCCTACTGAGGAGGAAATCGTCAGTAAGTGCAAAACTGGCAGCCTAAAGTACCAGGAATTGCTGTACAAGCAGTTCTATGGCTACGCTATGGGTATTAGCGCGCGCTATAGCCTTAGCCAGGATGATGCATTGGAGGTGGTTAACGATGCCTTTATAAAAGTGTTTAATAACATTGGCACCTATAATACCGATAAGCCCTTTAGGGCCTGGCTGCGCACCATTGTGGTAAACACCGCTATAGACAGGCGCCGTAAGGAACTGAAACACCAGGCCAATACCGACCTGGACACTGCTTACAGTATTGGTACCAGTGCCCAGGCTATTGAGAATTTAAACGCACAGGATATTTTAAAGCTAATGAAGCATTTGCCGCAGATGCAGCTTACCATTTTTAATATGTACGAGATAGATGGTTACAACCATGATGAGATAGGGAAAATATTAAACCTGCCTGCCAGCTCATCAAGAGTGTACTTAAGCAGGGCCAAAGATAAGTTAAGGCAGCTATTAACAACAGAAACACAGAGCCATGGATGATAAGTTTGATGAAAAACTAACAAGCCGCATCAGGGAGGTGTTTGATAATTACGAATATCCGCCTGCTGATGAAGGGTGGATGGAGCTCCGGAAGAAATTCCCGGCCGAAGAAAAGCGCGATAAAATTGCCTGGCTTTGGTGGAGCAGTGCCGCTGCTATTTTACTGGTGTTTATAGGAACAGGTATCTGGATGAATAATAAACCCGCTGCCGATACCAACGTAGCCAATAAACCGGTTACCAAACAACAGCCTGTACAACAGGATACATTGTTATCCAAACCAAACATCAATCAGCATCAAAATAATACAGATAATATTGCCCAAGCCCCTGTTAAAATAACTGAAACCGGCAAAGTTAACAGCGTGGGTACAGTTACGGATGGCACCAAAAACCCTTTAGCGCCAAATAATGCTATTGCTTATACCCCGGTTACCCGCAAGATACAAAGCGGTAAATCTGCTGCCGGTATTAACACAGCACCCGGGTCAACAGACCCGTTCATCAGCACAACTGGGGTTAACACACCTGCGCAAAGCAATGTAACAGCTGCTGCTAAATTGCCAGCAAAAAACAACGGTGTAACGACTAATACCATTATTGCAGATAGCCCTGCTGCCGCTGTAAACAATGCAGCCAGCCAGCCGCAAATTGCTAAGGCTGATGTACCTGTTGCTACTGATAAGGTTAGTACGGCTGTTAAGCAACCTGCAAAAACGGTTTACGATCTGTTTAACGAGGATAAACTTACCGCGGCAACTAAGAAGAATCAACAGGATAATAAAGAAGATAAGAAGGTAAAATTTAGCGTTTATGCTGCCACTTATTTTAATTACGCCGAGGGCAGTAAAAACCAGGTAAATGCGGGCGCAGGCTTTACATCCGATTTCAGGCTGAGTAAAAACGTAAAGCTCTCTACCGGTTTGGCATTGGCACAAAATACGCTAAGCTACGATAACTCACCGCCGCCAAGTTATAATGAAAGAGGGCGTAACTATGCAAACGCCGTGGCGCCCCCCATTTTACAGGATGGTTTGTTCTCCACCATATCATCAGTTGCGGAGTTTAAAAACTACAACGCCAACCTGGTGGGGCTGGATGTGCCTATCAATATAAAATATGAGTTTAACCCCGATAAAAGCGACACTTATATTTCGGCCGGTTTAAGCTCGGGTACGTTTATAGATGAAAAGTACACTTACCGCTACAGCTACCGTAATAACGGCTTTGCCAACGCGTATGCTACGTCTACCCAGGACCAAACCACCACACAAAACTTCAACAGCTTTTACTTTGCGCGGATGCTAAACCTGTCTTTCGGTGTGGGCTACCCTATTGGTAAAAGCAACAGGCTTATTATAGAACCATTTTTAAAATACCCGCTTGCCGGCTTAGGTGCACAGGATATACACTTTGGTGCCGGCGGCGTCAACCTAAAATTCACCTTTAAATCACCCAAAAAATGAAAAAGCTTTTACTAAGCGTACTGTGTATTATGGCGGCAATGCAGCTGTTTGCCCAAAAATTAGAAGTTACCGCAGGCGCCTACACCGGGCTGATGCAGTATGGCGGCAAAAGCGAATCGGTTAACGCCACATCATTTTTACTGATAACCAACCCACCCTACCAGGATATCAGCTACACCAACAACCCTTACGGCACTAAAACAGGCACCGGCTTTGGCGGTTACGGGCAGGCGCAGCTGGTTTCAAAAAAAGGGTTTATTGTGGGCTTACAGGCCGGTTACGAGCAATTAAAGAGCAAGGTTGATATCACCCAGGTATACGTAACCGATCTGATGCGTGCCTCCCCTGCCGATGGCCCTTATGCGGCAAGCGGCAGCACATCTTTAAAAACAAACTTTGTAAATATTAACCCGTACATAGGTTACAGGCTGCCGGTAGCTGTAGTGGATATAGATATATTGGCGGGTATGGATTTCGGCTTTATCACCAGCTCGCGCGAAAACGGCAAAGCCACAGCCAACGGAACAACTTACACCACCAATATCGACAGAAAAGATATTAAAAACGATAAGCGCCTGAGATTTGGCGCGGCTGCAACCTATCACCGCATTGCGTTTAATGCCAGCTATGCCTACGGCCTATCCAATTACCAGGAAGGCTACATTAGCGGCCCGGCCCGCGAGGCACATACCAAAGTGATACGGTTAGGCTTAAGCTACAGGATCTTCTAAAGACTGTGTTTCAAGTGTAAATCTATCACAGGATTATTAATCAAAAGTGTAAACTTTATACAGGACGATGCAGTGTTCAAAAGTGTTCAAGGTGTTCAAAGTGTTCACCCAAATAAAAATGAACACCTGTTTCAGCGTTTTTGAACACTGCTATTTAAACCTGATGGCCTTCACCGGCGAGATGCGGGTTACCAGCATACTTGGGATAATAAGCACCAGCAGGCATACTACAAGGGTGCCTATATTTAGCAGGATAACATCCGACCATTCAAATTGGATGGGTACGAAGGTCATATAATAGCTGGCCTGATCGAGCTTAAAAAAGTGGGTACTTTGCTGAAAATAACCCAGCCCCAGCCCCAGTAAATTCCCCAATAACAACCCAAAGCCTATTAAATAAGCGGCATTGTACAAAAACACCTTTTGGATAACCCAGTTGCGTGCCCCCATGGCTTTAAACATACCAATCATGCCGGTGCGCTCCAGTATCATAATCAGCAATGCCGATATCATGTTGATAACCGCTACGGCCGTCATCAGCACCAGCATTACCACTGTGTTTACATCCAGCAGGCCCAGCCATTCAAATATGGTGGGGTAATTCTCAAACAACGTGTACGATTTCAGGGTGATGGGCAGCTTATCATCTATCTGGTCGGCGGTTTGGTTTATCCGGTCGAAATCATTGGTGCGTACTTCGTAGCCGCCAATTTCGCTGGCGGTCCAGTCGTTAAGGCGTTTTACCAGTTTAATATTGCCTATTACAAAGGTTTTATCCACCTCATCCACACCGATGCTAAAAATACCCTTTATTTTAAATTTACGTTTACGGATAGGCTCCTGTATAAAATACATTAGCAGATCGTCGCCGGCCTTTAGCTTCAGCCTGCTTGCGGTATACTGCGATATCATGATCTGCTCGGTAGCGTCGGTAAAATCAATAACGCTGCCTGCAACCAGCGCTTTTTTAATGTACTGCCAGTCGTAAGTGCTATCTACGCCTTTCAGCACCACGCCCTCAATTTCGTCGTTAGCTTTAATAATGCCCGGCTTGGTGGCAAAGGGGGTGATGTGGGCAATCAGCCTGTTGGCTTTTAGTTTTGGGATGAGGCCGGAATCAGGAATAAAAGAGGAATTTTCGTAAGAATTATTCAAATCCGACTTAATGATCTGAATATCGCCGGCAAATCCCCTAACTTTTTCGCGGATCTCTTGTTTAAACCCTCTGATGACCGCCAGCGACAAGATCATTACGCCCAATCCCAGCATAATGCCTATAATGGCTATACGTACAATTAATTTTGAAAACGTACGCTTAGACTTTAATGTAATACGATTGGATATGAACCTGGCGAAACTCAATGCAGAATGATTTTTGTACCTTCGCAAATATGCGTTTTTAAGGTTAAACATGCTGCTTTTAAATTTTGTTTAAGTAGATAATATTATGATCAGAATAAAGTTATTGTTCCCCGCTGTTATAATCTGTTGCCTGTTTTTCGCTTGCGATAACCTGGCGCAAGCCCCTAAAAAAGCCAAAACAAGCGTAATAAAAACAACCGCGCCTGCAATCCAGCCTATACTCCCAGCTGCGGACCAGATTTCTGCTTATATCGATTACCTGAAAGGTAAGAACATTGGCATGCTGATCAACCAAACCTCAATTATAGGCCCCAACAAGGTGCCTGTGGTAGATAGCCTGGTAAAGTTAGGCATCGGTATTAAAAAGATCTTCGGCCCCGAGCATGGCGTACGTGGCAACGCCAGCAATGGCGCTAAAGTAGACGACAGCAAAGACCCGGTTACCGGCCTGCCCGTTATATCGCTCTACGGAAAGCATTACAAACCTACTGTTGACGATCTTAAAGGCATCAACCTGATGATATTTGATGTGCAGGACGTTGGCACACGCTTTTATACCTACATATCTACCCTGCACTATTTAATGGAAGCCTGCGCCGAGAACAATGTAGAACTGGTGATTTTCGACAGGCCCAATCCCAACGCTTTTGTAGACGGGCCCACACTGGATACCGCCTACCGCTCGTTTGTGGGTATGCACCCAATCCCCGTACTGCATGGCATGACCATTGCCGAATACGCCCAAATGATAAACGGCGAAGGCTGGCTTAAAAACAAAGTAAAGTGCAAGCTTAAGATTTTTAAAGTGGCCAACTACAGCCACGATATGGCTTACAAACTGCCGGTTAGCCCATCGCCAAACCTGAATACTGATCAATCGATATTACTATACCCGCACATCTGTTTCTTTGAAGGCACTAACATTAGTTTGGGCCGTGGTACTATGTTCCCCTTCCAGATATTGGGCAGTCCTTTACTGAAGGGTAAGTACACATTTTCATTTAAACCAGTGAGTATGCCCGGCATGAGCGAGAATCCGCCTTTAAAAGACCAGGTTTGCTACGGAATTAGTTTAAAAGATTACAATACTGATAGCTTAAAAACAAGCGGAAAGCTTAATTTAGCGTGGCTGATAACGCTTTACAAGGAATACCCGGATAAGGAACATTTCTTCATCCCGTATTTTACCAAACTTGCCGGCAGCGAAACACTGAAGAAACAGATCATAGCCGGTAAAACAGAGGCCGAGATCAGGCAAAGCTGGGAGCCTGCATTATCAAAATTTAAGGTAACCCGCAGCAAATACTTACTGTATAAGTAGGTAATAAGCACCCAAGTTTCCACTTGCATTAATGGCAAGATCCGCTCTTTTAACTGATACACTTAACCCTTAATCTGCATAGCAAATGAGAATAATTTTTATGGGTACCCCCCAGTTTGCCGTAGCCTCGCTTGATGCCCTCATAACCGCCGGAAGCGATATTGTTGCCGTGGTAACCGCACCTGATAAACCCGCCGGTCGTGGCCAAAAAGTTAATCAAAGCGCCGTAAAACAATATGCAGTTGAAAACGGAATTAAAGTATTACAACCCGAAAAATTAAAAGACCCCGATTTTATAAAAGACCTGCAAGCGCTAAAGGCCGACCTGCAGGTAGTAGTGGCCTTTAGGATGCTGCCTGAAGTGGTGTGGAACATGCCGCAAAAAGGCACTATTAACCTCCACGCATCGCTATTACCGCAATACCGCGGTGCTGCGCCAATTAACTGGGCCATTATTAACGGCGAAAAAGAAAGCGGCGTAACCACTTTCTTTTTAAAACATGATATTGATACAGGCGATATCCTCTTTACCGAAAAGGTTACCCTTAAAGGTATCGAAACCGCCGGCGACCTGCACGACTGGCTAATGAACAAAGGCGCAGGCCTGCTGGTTAAAACTGTTAAAGGAATAGAAAGCGGCCGTTACCATGAGCACCCGCAATCTCAGTTGGCCGAAGGCATAGAACTTAAACACGCGCCAAAGATCTTTAAAACAGATTGCCTGGTAGATTTTAACCAGCCTGCTCAAAAGGTATACAACCTTATCCGCGGGTTAAGCCCCTCGCCTACCGCTTATACGGTTTTAAACGATAAAACATTAAAAATCTATAACGCCACGTTTGAGTTAGAATCACACGACCTGCACCCCGGGGCGCATATTACTGATAACAAAACCTATTTAAAATTTGCAGCGACAGACGGCTTCATCAGCGTAACGGATGTGCAGCTTGAAGGCAAAAAACGGATGGGTATTGAGGAATTTTTAAGAGGGAATAAGTTGTAGATAATTTTCATGAGCTTTATCATTGGCTGATAGTTGTTACCATTTTATGACTGTTATGCGGTTTGATCGCCTGTCAAAATAAATTCAAAAGTTTAACTTTGCCGTTTATTTTGTATCATGACAGAGCTGAGCGCAAGGATAGCACAACTAAAAACAGAAATTGAACCACTACGTGAGCAATTAATTAGCCACGAGTTATATCACAATATTAATACTATTGAAGATCTGCACTTGTTTATGCAGCACCACATTTTTGCTGTGTGGGATTTTATGTCGCTGCTAAAATCGCTTCAACAAAACTTAACATGCACCACCCTGCCCTGGATGCCCGTAGGTAATGCCAATACCCGTTACTTTATCAACGAAATTGTAACCGGTGAGGAAAGTGATATAGACCACACCGGCGAACGCACCAGCCACTTTGAACTTTACTTAAAAGCAATGGAGCAGGCCGGATGCGACGCATCAGCCATTATCTCCCTGTTTGAGCAATTGAGCCAGCAACCGGATGTAAAAACTGCCTTATCAAAAGCTACTATGCCCAATGCGGCACGCGAGTTTGTTAAGCACACTTTCGAGGTGATAGCTACCGGTAAAAGTTTTGTACAGGCAGCCGTGTTCACCTTTGGCCGCGAGGACCTTATCCCCGGCATGTTCATAGAAATGGTTAAGAAATTAAACGGACAGCTACCCGGCAAAGTGGAGATATTACTATACTACCTGGAACGCCACATAGAAGTTGATGGCGACCACCACTCACAGCTTGGCTACCAAATGACAGCCGAACTTTGCGCCGAAGACGATGCTAAATGGACCGAAGCAACCCATGCCGTTAAAGCCGCCCTGCAAGCAAGAATTGCCCTGTGGAATGGCATTTTAGCCGGGATAAAGGCCGAGGTGGTGGAGGTGTAAAACCTATAAAATTGTATATTTAGTGCATTAACTGCCAAGCTAATGCCCAACACCTATACACAGCTTTATATCCATTTCGTTTTTGCAGTAAAATACCGTGCGGCCTTATTAAGTACCGAGTGGGATGAGCGGCTAAGATTATATATTGCTGCCATTATACAAAACAATGCGCATAAAATACTCGCAATAAACAATATGCCCGATCATATTCATATGTTCGTTGGCATCAATCCCTCGCAATCCGTTTCAGATTTAATACGATTAGTAAAGGGGGACTCTTCGGAGTGGATCAACAAGGAAAAATTAACAGCGGGCAAATTTCAATGGCAAGAAGGCTACGGAGCCTTTAGTCACAGCAAATCGCAAATTGACCAGGTTGTAAAATATATTCACAACCAACAATTGCATCATAAAAAAACATCATTTTTAGACTAGTACCGAAAAATATTGAACGATTTCTCTGTTGAGTTTGATGAGCGTTATATTTTTAAAGAGCCAGCCTGATATGGGTAGCGCCTACGGCGCAAAGGGCCATATATTTGGGTTTCTACAAAGCGGTTACCCCTAACGGGGTATGTTATTTGCATTCAATCAACTACGAAGCACCATCACCTTCTACAAAGCGGTCATCCTAACGGGATATTGTATTTTGCCATGTTATCTTTTTGGACACTATTTGCACTATACAAATTTACTATTGCCCCAGGGGGGCTATCGCTTTGTAGACATACAATGAGAAGGATTTTGCCCCATGGGGGCTACCCTTTCAATCGATAAATCCAAAGGCACTTATTGCCCAAACAAACAATTAATGCCCCGTTAGGGGGCTACCGCTTTGTAGAAATATTGATAAGAAAGTATGCCCCGTAGGGGTTACCCAAGCAAACAGGTTCTTACAACTTATTCAACTCATCCATTAACCCTTTGCTTACCCGGTTAAAGTAGCGTTTAACGCCGTACCCCATCACCCATTGGATGCCGCGGCTGGCGTTGGTTAAAAACACCTCATCTGCCTCGTTTAAAATTTCGGCATTTATCTGGGCTTCGGTTACGGGGATGTTGTTATCCAGCGCGAGTTGTATCACCACCTGGCGCATTACACCTTCTACACAGCCTTCGCTCAAAGCAGGGGTGTATAAATGGTTTTGGTACCACACAAATATATTGGCAGCACCTGCCTCACATAAAAAGCCGTTGGCATTCAGCAGGAAAACCTCATCTAACTTGTTTTGCTGCTTAAATAAACCCGCCATTACATAAATAAGCGAATTACATGTTTTTATAGCTGAGAGATAATTCAACGGCTTGGGCAACTCGCTGTAAATATCCATAATAAGGCCGCGTTCGTTCAAAAAATAGCGTGGCTCATCTGTTGGGGTAAGCTCCAGGCAGTAACCCATTTTGTTTTGGGTAGGTGCGTACAGACCTTCGGCATCCCTGTACACGGTAAGGCGCAGGCGACCGTGTTTTACCTTATTACGGCGGGCCAATTCTTCTACCTTATCTTTTAAGAACCAGCTATCGGTTTGCGAGTAGCCATCAATTTTAAGCGCTTTCATTCCGCGTTGCAGGCGCTCGGCGTGCAGATCGGGGAATTGCAGCTTACCTTTCATCAGCCGCATACTTTCAAACAAGCCGTCGCCGTATTTAAAGGCACGGTTAGCTATCGAAAGCAATATACTATCTGCCGGGAGGATCTCGCCATTAAAATTGATATAATTTGGGCTCATTTAAAAAATGCAGATTTTAGAGAGGCAAATTTGCGCATTTGGTTTGATTATTATCACAGCTATTAACGCAGCAAATGCATTTTAGATTGCATCTTATCAACTTAAATTATTCCTCTCCGTTACCTGTTTGTGCATCTGCAGGCGTATTAGCGCTTGTATATTTACGCCACTTTTGCAGAACGGTTTCAAAATCAAGTGGTAATGGGGCTTCAAAATAAATATCCTTCTTTAAAGATGGGTGCAGAAAACCCAGGGATTGCGCATGCAGCGCCTGCCTTGGCATTATCTCAAAGCAATTTTCTACAAACTGGCGGTATTTACTGAATACGGTACCTTTTAAAATTTTATCGCCGCCATACATAGCATCACTAAATAAAGGGTGACCTATATGCCGCATATGCGCGCGGATCTGGTGCGTACGGCCGGTTTCCAGTTTACATTCTATCAGGGTAACATAGCCCATGCGCTCCAGCACTTTATAGTGCGTAACGGCCCACTTGCCTTTCTCCGGATCATCGTATATCGACATTACGCGGCGATCGTTCACGCTGCGGCCTATGTAGCCGCTTACGGTACCATCCTGCTCAATATCTCCCCATGCCAGGGCAAGGTACTTACGGTTGATGGTATGATCGTAAAACTGCTTGGCCAGATAATTCATGCTGCGCTCGTTCTTACTGATAAGCAACAGGCCCGAAGTATCCTTATCAATACGGTGCACCAACCCTGGCCGCCCATCGTTACCGGGCAGTGTAGGCAATTGCTGAAAGTGATACACCAGTGCATTAACCAACGTACCTGTGTAATTGTTATAACCGGGGTGAACCACCATGGCCGCTTCTTTATTTACAATCAGCACGTCGTTATCCTCATACACAATCTCTATAGGAAGGTTCTCGGGATAAACCTCGGTATCGCGCGGGGGGTGCGGCAACACTACCGAGATCACATCCAGCGGTTTAACCCTGTAGCTTGCTTTAACGGGCTTATCGTTCAGGAGCACATTGCCTGCATCTATGGCGTTCTGGATACGGTTGCGCGAGGCGTTCTCTATCCTATGCATTAAAAATTTATCAATACGCAGCAGCGACTGCCCTTTATCTACAACCACACGGAGGTGTTCAAACAGATCCTGTTCGTCGCTTTCTATTATGCCGGTATCTTCAATCATCGCGCAAAAATAAGAAAATTCGCAGCCCCCTTGCCTCCTGAAGGGGAATTTTTGAACGGCAATTCGATGCAACACTAAAATGATCTGCGGACTCCGGACGTTCCGACTTCCGGACTAAAAAAACTAAATTCGCCCACATGAACATCTCGCTTGATATTTACAGCCCCGTGCAGCAGGTAGCCAATGAACTGTTTGTGCAAAAGAGCGTTGAGGTATTCATTAAGCGCGACGATATGATCCACCCCATCATCTCGGGTAACAAATGGCGCAAGCTTAAATATGTGCTGCAGCAGGCAAGGGATTTGGGTAAGAACCATTTGGTAACTTTCGGTGGGGCATATTCAAATCACCTGCTGGCAACAGCCGCCGCTGCGGCACGGTTTGGTTTTAAGTGTACCGGCATGGTGCGCGGCGAAGAGGTACAAAACGACACCCTGTTTCTGTGCGGGCTGCATGGCATGCAACTGATTTTTACAGACAGGGAAAGCTACCGCGATAAGCCGGCTTTATTTAATAAATTCTTTAGGGAATATGCGGATGCCTTTTTTATTGACGAAGGCGGCGCATCTGCCGAAGCCGCCCAAGGCTGCAGTGAATTGGTTGATGAACTTACAGGAGTGTACGATCATATCTTCTGCGCCTGCGGGACGGGCACAACTGCCGCGGGCATCATAAACGGTATTAATCAGCACCAGCTAAGCACACAGTTTAATGCGGTGCCCGTATTCAAAAACGGTGGCTTTATTAAGGATGAGATAGACAAATACCTCCTTACCCTTACTGATTACCAGTTACACCTCGATTATCATTTTGGCGGCTATGGCAAAACCACACCGGAACTAATTGCTTTCATCAAACAATTTGTATCCCAAACCGGCATCCTGATAGAGCCCGTTTACACCGGCAAAATGCTTTATGCTTTATTTGATCTTATCAGCAAAGACTATTTTAAGCCCGGCAGCCGCATCCTGGCCATGCATACAGGTGGTATTTGGGGCTTGTTGGGGATGAAGGAAAAATTTTAATCAGATGTGCAGGTGTGCAAATTTCAGATGTGCAAATGTTCCGAGTTGGCTATACTAATATTCATCCCAAATACTACAAATCATGGTTCAGAAAGCATAAGCGTAATCCTAAATCATCCTCAATCAGCTGTTCAGACAAATGCGTTACGGATTGAAAGGGTTTAGCCCGAAGGGCCGGAGCGCAGCAGAGCCCTGCAAAGCCCGGGCCGGAGGTAACGCCATTGTTAAAATTGTCATTCTGCAATCCTTTCAATCATATGCACACTTGAAATCTGCACACTTGCATATCCAAACCCACCATACTATTTCCCGCTTTGGTATAAAAACCATGTTTAGTTAATTTAAAGTTACTTTTTGGCCAATCGGTTCAAAAACCTTTAAATTATTGTTATTTAAGGGTTTTTATTAGATTTGTTAAAACCAACATGCTTATGATTCAATCGCAGATCACCCCGCAGAACGTACAGGAAACCTTAAGTAAGCATATTCTTGCCGATGGGTTCGACCTTACTTTTGATATGGAAAAAAGCCGGGGCGTACATATTTATGATGCTAAGAATAACCGTACCCTGCTTGATTTTTTTACCTGCTTTGCATCTGTGCCATTAGGTTATAACCACCCCAAAATGCTGAACGATGAGGTTTTTAAAAAGAACCTGATGCTGGCTGCATTAACCAACCCATCAAACTCTGATATTTACACCGAGCAATACGCCCGCTTTGTTGAAACGTTTGCCCGCGTAGGTATCCCCGATTATCTGCCACATGCCTTTTTTATCTCCGGCGGCACATTGGCTATTGAGAACGCGCTTAAGGTTGCCATGGACTGGAAGGTGCAAAAGAACTTTGCCAAAGGCCACACCACCGAAAAAGGTTTTAAAGTATTGCATTTTGAGCACGCCTTTCACGGCCGCTCGGGTTATACGCTTAGCCTTACCAACACCCTGCCCATAAAAACAAAATGGTTTGCCAAGTTCGACTGGCCCCGTGTTTCGGTGCCCGAGATCCGTTTCCCGGTTAATGATAGTAATTTAGATGAACTGATCAGCCGCGAACAAAAATCTATAGCGGAAATTAAAAAAGCTTTTGCCGATAACCCGGATGATATCTGTGCCATTATTATTGAACCCGTACTATCCGAAGGCGGCGATAAGCATGTGCGCCAAGAGTTTCTGGAGCAACTGCGCCAGATAGCCGATGAATACGATGCCATGCTGATTTATGATGAGGTGCAAACCGGCGTAGGCCTTAGCGGTAAGTTTTGGCTGCACCAGCACTTTGGTGAAAAAGCCCGCCCGGATATTATTGCCTTTGGCAAAAAAATGCAGGTTTGCGGCATACTGGTAGGCAACCGGGTAGATGAGGTGGAGAACAACGTATTTAAAGTATCGTCGCGCATTAACTCTACCTGGGGCGGCAGTTTGGTAGATATGGTGCGGTCGGCAAAAATTATGGAGATCATAGAAGAGGATAAGCTATGCAATAAAGCTGCTGAAAATGGCGCTTACCTGCAGGATGGCCTGAAAAAGATTGCAGAAAAAAATAGCCTGGTAACCAACGTGCGCGGCAAGGGTTTACTTACAGCATTCGATTTCCCTGATGCCGCTACACGCAGTGCTTTTATTAACTATGGTTTAGATAATAATATTATGTATTTAGGCTGCGGCGACCGTACTATACGCTTCAGGCCAGCGCTTATTATTGAAAAAGACCACATAGATGAGGGCCTTTATACGCTCGAAAAAATACTGCCTTTATTATAATACAATTGTAATAATATAGATACAAGCACCTGTTTTAGAGTAGAACAGGTGCTTTTTTTGTTTGGAATATACTATTATCGCACTTTATCGTTTATATAATATTATTAATTATTATCTAAACGGGGGTACATTCCTAAATCCTTATTTAACTTATTGTATTACATCAACTTATAATATTAAACAGGAATACTACTAAATGAACAGACAAATTGAAAAATTAAAAAAACAACTTACGGAGATTGCCGAAGTTGTTAATTCTTTCCAGTCTGAAGCTGTACAAGTGAGAGTTGTAGACAGGCTTTTAGACGAGATTATGGAAACGGAGCGGGTGGAAACGGAAGGATCTGAAATTTTCAATAAGAGGGGGCGGATTTCCCGCGCGGAAACAGACGAAAGCAACGGGCATGCACAGGCGGCACACGGGCGCAAAAAGCCGGGCGCAACCAAAGTATTAAACCAACTATTATCAAGCGACTTTTTTAAGAAACCACATTCTATATCATCCATAGCAGATTATTGCAAAGCCAAGTTCGATTCGGACTTTAAAACATCCGAACTATCGGGCATCCTGCTAAAGCTTGCTAAAGAGAACAAGCTAAGGAGAGAAAGAAGCCACGAAAATAACCGCTTTGAATACGTAGGTATTTAAAGTTTAACAAAAAGGCCGCTCAAATGTGGCCGTTGCGCAACTAAACGTAAGTTTCAAATACCCCAATCAAACAATGTTTGATTGGGGTATTTTTTTACATAAGTAGTTGATATTTAGATATTTGTTTTGTATATTAAGGACGTGCAAGGCAAAAAGGACTACCAGGAAAAGCTCTTTA
>Ga0247812_10000087_pt1 | contig 129696 bp, 118 predicted proteins | sample UWRJL149409B1_FD_178011 | JGI IMG/M metagenome (GOLD analysis project Ga0247812, IMG submission 178011) | Plant litter microbial communities from Arlington Agricultural Research Station in Wisconsin, United States - UWRJ-L149-409B-1 | ecosystem: Environmental > Terrestrial > Plant litter >... | reverse complement strand
CTAAAAGACGCTTTGCTATGGAGGTGAGGGATTTAGCTATCGCCATGATCGTCGTGCAATGCGGAGGCGACCCCGGACTGTTTTTTAAAACATAAAAAATGGCCGGAATTTCTTCCGACCATTCGTGCGTAATGCGGCTCTTTTGTTATAGATCAGTTACTTTAATTGCTGCTCAATTATTTTGATATGTTCCAAATGCATTTTCAAGGTCGGTAGCATCTTTTGCGCCCAGGCTTTTACTTCCGAATCTTTACCTGTAGTCGCATAATTTTGAAAAGTTTGTACTGTATTATTATGGCCGGCAACCATTGCGTGTACATACATTTTATCAAAGTTAGCACCGGCGTTTTTCAACATTGGGTCAGGCTGGATGCCGCCCGTAGCTGCTGCAGGCAGGTCGATGTGCCTCCGTTTGGCAAGCGCCAGTAGTTCTTGCTCGCCCATACCGTGATCTTTAACCATCATTTGACCGAATGATTTCACCGCAGGTTGTTTAGCCATTTGTATCGCTAATTGCCCTGCACCTGCTTCCTGTAGATTTCCAATACTGGCCACTATAAGGAAGTGCTTGGCAGTTGTGTCCGGATCAGGCTGCGGTATCTGTGCCTTGGCAACAACGCTTCCAAAACACATTATTGTTATAAATAGGATATTTTTCATCGCTTTTACTGTTAAAATTATGGCATACCTACACCGCCAGACGATCCGTATATTTGTCCCGTTGCAAAACTGGCATCGGCAGCGGCCAATTGTACATAAATAGATGCTAACTCCGCGGGTTGGCCCGGCCTGCCCAGCATCGTCCAGCTACCAAACATTTGTTGTTTTTCGGGCTGCGCGCCACCGCTAATTTGCAAAGCAGTCCAAATGGGGCCGGGTGCTACACCATTTACGCGGATGCCCTTTGGCCCAAGTTGCTTAGCAAGGGATTTCACATAGTTCATAGTTGCCGCTTTGGTTTGCGCATAGGCGTACAAATCTGGCGAAGGGTCGTATGCCTGTTCTGAAGTTGTGCCGATGATGGCCGAACCAGCTGGTAAATGTGGCAGTGCTGCTTTAATAATCCAGAACGGCGCGTAAATATTCGTTTTCATAGTGGCGTCAAATTCCTCTGTTGAAACATCAGCTATTGAAACGATGGATTGCTGGCGCCCGGCATTATTTACTATGATGTCCAATCCGCCCAAACCGTCCACCGCTTTTTGCACCAGTTGCTTGCAAAAGTCTTCGCTGCGGAGGTCACCGGGTATTGCAATTGCCTTGCGTCCCTCCTTTTTGATCAGCGCGATCACTTCTTTGGCGTCGGCTTCTTCGGTTGGATAGTAATTGATCGCAACATCAGCACCTTCGCGGGCATAAGCTATTGCCGCCGCCCGGCCCATACCGGAATCACCACCGGTGATGAGCGCCTTACGGCCCATTAACCTGCCCGAACCTTTATAACTCGTTTCCCCACAATCGGGAACCGGGTTCATCTTACTTTGTAAACCGGGCCAGGGCTGCGGTTGGCTCACAAAAGGCGGCTTAGGATAAAGTTTTGTAGGGTCGCTAATTTTTGCCGGGCCATCAGCTACCGGCCTAAGGCCTGACGCTGCAAATGCCGGGGACACAGCGGCTGCTGCGAGCGTTGCCCCAAGGCCAGTGACTATCTGTCGCCGGCTTATTTTGTCGTTATCTTCCATAAGAATAATTAAATTTTTGTATATCTAATTAACTTTAAGGAAATTTATTTGTTTAATAATATTTAAATTTCTTAAACACAGGAGTGGTGATTTTTGTAGTAAAGATATGGCAACAGAAAAACAAGTAAGCGCCCCCCGCGACGGCGCACAGCAAAGCCCCTGGCAAAATAATAGTTTTACTTCTGCAGAGCAGATAGTACTAGAGAACCTCACATCAGATATTTATGATTGCCTCGTTGTAGGCGGAGGTATTACCGGGATGACCACCGCTCTGTTATTGCAACAGGCTGGTAAAAAGGTAATTGTTGCAGATGCCCATACAGCAGGATTTGGCACTACCGGTGGCACAAGCGCACATATCAATACCTTTGCCGATACCACGTACAAGGAAGCAGAAAGTGCTTTTGGCGAAGAAGGCGCCCAGTTATTTGCAGATGCCGTTAATGAAGGGGCTGCATTGATCAAAGACAATGTTAACTCTCTGCAGATTGATTGTGACTACGAAAGCAAAGCAGGTTACTTATACGCCGAAAATGATGATGAAGCTAAACAACTTGATGAGATCTATAGTGGTGCTGTAAAAGTTGGCGTACCTGTTGCTTATATAGATGATGTGCCTACACCTGTACCATTTCAAAAAGCATTGATTTGGGAAGACCAGGCGCAGTTTCATCCGCTAAAATATCTGCAAGGCCTTCAAAAAGCGTTTGTGGACGCCGGCGGAACGGTGTTGGATAATACTCTTATCACCGGCCTAAAAAGCGATAATGGCGTGCATACTGCTGAAGCTAAAGATTTGAACATACAAGCGAAAGCGGTAGTCTACGCTACTCATCTTCCACCCAACATAAATGTATTCAATTTTGAATGCGCCCCATATAGGAGTTACGTCATAGCGGCAAAGTTAAAAAGCGGCCAATATCCGGATGCATTGATCTACGATAGCCAGGAGCCGTATCACTACGTTAGGACGCATGTTATCGACGGCCAGGAATTATTACTCGTTGGCGGCCTCGATCACAAGACCGGCCATGAAGATTCCGAAAAAGCATTTGCGGATCTTGAAAAATATACCAGAAAGTATTACAACATATCCTCTATAAAATATAAATGGTCATCGCAATACTATGTACCTGTGGATGGCCTCCCCTATATCGGTGCTATGCCAATGGCAGCCAATGGTATATACTGCGCTACTGGCTATAATGGTAACGGAATGATGCTGGGCAGCATAGCAGGAAAGATACTTGCCGACCCTATAATTGGACGGGAAAGTAAATACAAAAAGATCTTTGATCCGGGACGAATAAAACCTATCGACAGCTTTAGCGAGTTTGTCAAGGAAAATGCAGATGTTGCTTATCATTTTGTTAAAGACCGCTTTGGCATCAATGAAACAGATTCTTTAAAACGCCTGGAACCGGGAACGGGTAAAGTTGTTGAAGTGGATGGCGAAAAGATCGCCGCTTATCGTGATGAAAAAGGTATAATACATGCGCTTAACCCGGTTTGTACGCACGCAGCCTGTATTGTAAATTGGAACGGCACCGAAAAAAGTTGGGACTGCCCTTGCCACGGTGCACGTTATGATATTGATGGCAAAGTGTTAACGGGGCCGGCCACCAAAAATTTGGCAAAGGTTAATCATGAATAGAAAGGCCTACAAAAGGCCTTAAAACATAAAGCCACGGCAGTAGCCGTGGCTTTATGTTAGATAATCCTTCAGTTAGATTTGGCTATCACCCAACCTGTCCGAGTCGTTCAAGTCAGATTCATTACCTGTGGTATCCTCACTACGATAGTTTGAGTCATCATCAAGTTGCTGCTCCTGTTGCTCTTGCTGATTGCTGCGGTTGCTACCATCCTGGTTTTGGTTTGAATTCCAATCCTGGTTTTGCGAATTATTGCCAGAATTGTCCTGCCCGTCATTAGAGTGCTGTTCCTGCGCGCCGGCACGACCCATGCCTTCGTGGCTTGGCTGTTGATCGTTCTGCAAATCATTTTGATATTGTGAACCACTGCCTTGGTTCTGATCGTTTTGGTTCAACGATCCTCCTGTGTTGTTTTCCATAACTATATATATAATTGGTTAATAGAATAACAGGCGATCATAAACCTTTGCTTCTTTAAAATTAAATATTTTTCACATTAAAATTAGTTAGTTGAATAAGTGTTTGAGCATTGGGGATAGCCGCTACTGCCGCATCGTTATTAAAATAACACCAAACCTCCCGCACGCCCGGCGTAATTTTGATCTTTTCAACAAAAGCCGCGAGCTCCGATTCGCTGTAGGCAGACCGATAGAGTTCCGGCACACCATGAAAACGATAATAAACAACCGGACTTGTTATAACGGGCTCGGCCGGTAATTCTGGGTGACTCATCCCGCAAAAAGCAATCCCTCTTTGACGTAATACGGCATAAACTTCTTCCTGCCACCATCCCGGATGCCGAAACTCAAGTACATTATCAAAACCGGGATCTAACTGATCAAGCACCCTGGCAAGGCGTTCAGGGTCATAGTGAAATCGGGGTGGGAACTGAAATAACACAGGCCCAAGTTTATCGGCCAGCCCTTCACGGATAGTTCCGTAAAAATCGGTTAGCATATCTATCGTTCCATGAAACTGTTTAAAGTGAGTTATCGCTTTTGGTGCTTTTACCGAAAAACGGAAACCTTCCGGAGCCTGATCGTACCACTTCCGCAAAACCGACAGCTGCGGAAAACGGTAAAAGGTTACATTCAGTTCCAGCGTAGCAAACTGGCCTGTATAAAAACTAAACCAATGTTTTTGTGCCAACCCTTCAGGGTAGAAGGTGCTTTTCCAATGTCGGTAATGAAAACCCGAACAACCGATGTGCCATTTCATATTCACCTTTCTTTATTATTATTAACTTGTAATTAAAACAACCTTGAAGGATTTTCTGTTTTGATAGGTAGAACTAAAGAATCCAATTACTATCAAGAACATGGCTACAGGATTAGATAGATTTAAGGAAGCGCAAAAACGAGATTTCGATATTGCGCTAAAGGAAGTAAAAGCTGGACATAAGCGCAGCCATTGGATGTGGTACATCTTCCCACAATTGGCGGGGCTTGGCATGACGGAAACTTCGAAGTATTATGCTATAAAGAATATAAAGGAAGCCACCGATTACCTGATGGATAATGATTTAGGAACACGTTTGACCGAGATTTGCAAGGCCTTACTTAAACTTGAAACAAATGACCCGAATAAAATATTTGGCTCGCCGGATGATTTGAAACTTTTTTCCTCCATGACACTCTTTGATGCAGTACCTGCTACCTTTCCGGTTTTCGGCCAGGTACTGGATAAATTTTATGGAGGCAAACTGGATATGCGCACACTGGAACTGCTTAAAGAGGAAAAGGCATTATGAAACCCGCCCGGAACTATTAAAACCTGGCCGTCAAAAATAATGATGGGAAACGCCCGTTTTTTGCATTATTGTCTTGAAAATTATTTAACTATTATTTTCACCGTGAATTCTTACCAAAATGTAATTAACTTGATTCATTATGTAACTATAAAGTTGCCGGAAATGCAAAAGAGGTGATCCTAAATTTATAGAACTTTTGAGTAAAATTCTTTTGAATTTAATGTAATTGTCGATATTTACTTTATAAGCATTAGCGAAAATTGATCATTCTTTTTAGGTGACCTATTCGGTGACTAAGTAAGTTAACGATATGTAATGCGTTGATTTAAAGAGTATAAGATAATTACCTTTGTTCCTAGCTCTCCGCCCAAACAAAAAAGCTACCCATAACTGTGTAGCTTTTTTGTTTTACACTAATTAGGTGTACCAGACAGCAAGCATTTGTCGTTTCAAAGACATATCCACATTATCAAAACACCTCTGCACACATTCTTGTCAAGGTGATCGTTATCTTTGCGCAGGTTATTTCAAAACCAAAACACTTATGAAAAAAATAGGATTTTTATCATTCGGGCACTGGTCAAATCATCCTGCATATAAAAGCCGTACAGCAAGTGATACCCTGCTTCAGTCAATTGATTTGGCTGTTGCTGCTGAAGAAATTGGCATAGATGGCGCGTATTTCAGGGTACATCATTTTGCGGCTCAATTAGCCTCTCCGTTCCCTTTGCTATCGGCTATCGGTGCTAAAACAAGTAAAATAGAAATTGGCACGGGTGTCATCGATATGCGTTACGAAAACCCGCTATACATGGTTGAAGATGCCGGGGCGGCTGATCTGATCTCGGGCGGGCGATTACAATTAGGTATCAGCAGAGGCTCGCCGGAACAAGTAATAGATGGATGGCGTTACTTTGGTTATGAACCTGCTGAAGGTGAAACAGACGCCGAGATGGGCCGCAATAAAGCATTACGATTTTTAGAAGGACTAAACGGTACAGGTTTTGCCGAGCCTAACCCATACCCTATGTTCCCAAACCCGCCGGGGTTATTACGTTTAGAGCCCCATTCCGAAGGGTTGCGCGAACGGATCTGGTGGGGCGCTGCTTCTAATGCCACAGCAGTATGGGCGGCCGAAAATGCTATGCACCTGCAAAGTTCTACCCTTAAATTTGACGAGAGTGGTAAACCTTTTCATGTACAGCAGGCCGAGCAGATCAGGCTGTATAAGGAAGCATGGAAGAAAGCAGGGCACCAACGCGAGCCGAGGGTTTCGGTGAGCCGTTCCATCTTTGCTTTGGTGAACGATCAGGACAGATATTTATTTGGAAGAGAAGCCGGCCAGGCCGACAAGATCGGTTATATTGAAAGTGACAAACGCGCTATATTTGGCAGAAGCTACGCTACAGAACCAGATCAGCTGATAAAAGAACTGGCTCAGGATGAAGCCATCCAAGAGGCAGATACACTGCTTTTAACTATACCCAATACCTTAGGTGTTGATTATAATGTACACGTGCTTTCGTCTATTTTAGAGCATGTTGCTCCCGGCTTAGGCTGGCGTTAAATGTTTGCATTGATTGCTTAGCATCACCAGAATAGTTAAGCGGGAGCAAGGTTAAGTAATACTCCTCATCCCATTAATAATATATCAACAATTTACAAATGCCTTAAATGATACATTTAAGGCGTTTGTTTTTAAGGCCTATTCCCTCCCCCACTTTATCGTGAACAATATTTAACGCTTGAACATACACCATTTTCTCAAATAACTCAATATTTAATATAACGCTAACATAGGGTTCGCTTCGCTTATTTAGTTTTGCACTGTACTTATTGCACTTGTTAATAGAGCAATTTAAGGTAGGGCGCTGGGAAGGCAGCATACCGAAGGTTCGACTCCTTCCTCTACATCAACCAATTATTTGATAATGGATTACCTATCTATAACTGTAATTATTTTGTTAGCCGCTGCAATAGTTGGCCTTTTAGCCTGAAAAAATATGAAGGATGAGAAGAAGATAACAAAAGAAATGGGCCAGGAAGAACTTAAACCCGAGAAGCACAACGAAAATCCTACTGAATAAAAGAACCAATCATCTCCTGTTTCATCTTAAATACACACCCCTGTGTTGAAGTAAAATTTATGCAAAGACGTTCCGCATTAAAAAACATTGGTGGTTTATTATTGTTACCCGGCCTTAGCGTTGCCAATACTGCCGCAGTAAATAAACCGGTATTAAGGATAGCTCATATTACCGATGTGCATCTTAAAAACAAGTTTAATGCGCCCACCAAGTTTATAAAATGCCTGCACCATATACAAAAGCAAAACCCTAAGCCAGACCTGATCCTGAACGGCGGCGATATTGTGTTTGATATGAACAAAGAAAATATCGGCACAATTAACGAGCAATGGCAGCTTGTTAACAGCATTTTAAAGGCCGAGTGTGATATCCCAACCCGCTATTGCCTGGGTAACCATGATATATGGTGGCAGGAAAACAACAAAGACTCGGCCGTTTACGGCAAACAGTATGCGCTGGATCAGCTTAAATTAGCTAAACCTTACTATAGTTTTAATAAAAACGGCTGGAAGTTTATTATCCTTGATAGCGTTCACCTGGATATAGACGGCACCTGGTATATTGGCAAACTGGGCGACGAGCAATTTGCCTGGCTGGAGAATGAATTAAAAACAACCGACCCTGCTACCCCTGTGCTGGTAATGTCGCATATCCCTATCCTTACCGCAACTTTAATGATAGAGGATGATATTGTAAACAAATGGCAGATGCTGGGCGGCGATATGCATACCGATACATCAAAGATCATCCGCCTGTTTTACAAGCACCCAAATGTAAAGCTATGCCTTAGCGGCCACATCCATTTACGCGATAAGGTGGTGTACAACAATGTAACTTATATATGCGATGGCGCTGTAAGCGGCGCCTGGTGGGAAGGTAACCGCAGAGAAACCCAACCTGGCTATGGCTTAATTGACCTGTTTGCCGATGGTAGCTTTGAGGAGCAATATGTGCCCTACCTGGTCTAGATCATCCCTTAAATACCGTAAAACTATCAACAGCTTCAGCCCTGCCTGTTGCGTAGTACTCTCCGGCAAGTTTTACACCACCGTTTTGGCGGGTTAGGGTAATTTTTAGAAAACCATGCTGATCATCACAGTAATTCTCTAAAGCTACACCATCAAATAACGGTGAATCGGGAGTGAACATCTGGTCGCTTGTATCTGCCACGCTGTGGAGTTCATCAAACCCGCCGGCTCCGGCAACTATGTACGGCGTTTGGGTGCCATCTGCATAGCTTTTACTAAATCTTTGATAGTTGTGCACATGCCCGCTGAAAACAGCGTCGGGCCTTATACCTGCCTCGCGGTAAACTTCTTCTAAAAGGGATATCATATACAGGCTGGCACCATGGTTAATATCTGCTGAATATGGCGCGTGGTGCACGCAAAGGATCAGCATTTTGTTGGTATCGGCAGCCCTTAACTCGTTAACAAGCCAGGCGCGCTGGTCGGCGTCAACAATACCGTATTTGGGCACGTTGCTATGCATGCCTATGATGGTGGCAAGCGGGGTGTTCAGCGTCCAGTAGATATGTGGTTGCACCATGCTTTTGCGGGTCCTGTTGCCGCTGAAAGCTATGGTTTGCGGCGCACCGGTACAAAACACTTTCGCGAAGGCATCAAGGCTGTGATAGGCTGTAGCACTATCGGGGTTTACATCGCTATCGTGGTTGCCTGCTATGGCAAATATGGGTGCGGGGTAGCTTTCAAATGGCTTAAAAAACTGTTGCTGATATTGCGATTCCTCGCCGTAATGGTAAACAATATCGCCAAGGTGATACAAAAACGCGGGCCGGCCGGCAGCCTGATACTGGCTCACCATAGCATCAATAACCCCCTGTTGCCTTTCGTGCCTGCGTACCGAGCCGGTATCGCCTGCCATGTGGAAGATCAATTCATCTTCTGATACCTCCGGCATAACATCACTTAGTAACAAACGGTAAGGATACCCGCCTTTGGGTTTCGGCACCGGCCTGTATTTATAGCTATCGTCAGGCTGGTTCTTTTTAATTACCGGGGTAGCATATTTCATTACTCGTGCAGTACCAATATGGCTTTTACCGATTTATTCATTATCTGGTTCACCGTACTGCGGTTAAACAAACGGTAGATCACGTTATGATGATGCTTTACCAGGCAAAGTATATCGGTTTGGTTTTTTTCTATAAATTCTAAAATACCGCTTGATGCCGAACTGTCTTTCAAGTAATTAAATGACAAGGTAGTGTGGACCAGCAACTCGCTCAATTTAGCCTCGCCCGTTTGGATGTGTTTTTCATCAGATTTTTCGGATACATACAGCACCTGCATCTCGGCAAGCTTAAACGCTTTAACAATTTCATTTAAGGCGTTTACATCATCGCCGGATAGCCTGGTTTCGTAATCGGTAGCCAGTGTAATAGTTGGCGCCCCAGGAAATTTACTTTCCAGCGGAATGATGAGTGTTGGGATCTTTACCTTGGTAACCATCATGCTGGCGTTGCTGCCAACTATGCCGGTAATACCCGTTGCACCGGTAATGCCCATTACCAGCAACTCTACATGATGCGCAGCGGCATGCTTGGTTATAACAGATTTAAGAAAGCCAACATCGCAAATGGTGGTTATCTTCACCTTTTTATGATCCTCGCTAAGGGTGTACTTTTCGGCCCATTCTTTTAAGGCTTCTCTTTTATTGTTGTAGTAATCTTCAATAAAAATGGCGTTGTAGGTGCTGTTGTTAATACCTTCGGTTGGGTGTATGGCATGTATAGCGCAAACTTCCAGCTTTAATATTACTGCTAACTCTACCGCGTAGGCCATAGCATTTGAGGCGCTTGGAGAAAAATCGGTGGCAACCAGAATTTGTTTCATTACAGCGTATAATATTAAATAAACAAATGGAACAACATAAACAGCAATATAGCTAAAGTTATAGCTACGGGCAAGGTAAGCACCCAGGCAATTGCAATATTTTTAAGCGTATTGTTATTGAGGTTACCCTTACCGCCCGACGCCACCATAGAGCCCGCAATACCGCTTGATAATACGTGCGTTGTACTCACCGGCAAGCCAAAGGCAGTACTTAGCCCTATAGTTGCTGCAGCCACTATCTCCGCACTTGCCCCCTGGGCATAGTTAAGGTGCTCGTTACCTATTTTTTCGCCAATGGTTACTACGATGCGTTTCCAGCCTACCATGGTACCGATACCGAGGGATAAAGAAATGATGCCGATAACCCAAACCGGCGCAAAATCCGTTACTTTATTTAATTTTGCAGATTCGGCATGTAAGGTTTCCAGATCCGTTTTAGATAATTGCGACTTATCCGTTTGTGCAATTACATCGATCTCTTTTTTAATACCCTGAATCTGCCTGCGGAATTTAAAAGCGTTATCTGCTTTCTTAGGTAACAGGTTCTTTGCTTCGCGAATTGCGGCGTCGAGGCCTGAAAGTTCTTTATCCTTAATTGCAGCGTTATACTGAACAACCAGTTCGGTTTGATTAAGTGCGGCCAGTAACTGGGCATCACTTACAGAATGATCTATAGCAAACTTAGCAGGCAGAAATGCGATGAGGATCAGCATTAACAGCCCCACTCCCTTTTGCCCGTCATTACTGCCGTGGAAAAAGCTCACCAGCGTACAGGTAGTGATCAGCAAGGCGCGGATATGCAGTGGCGGGCGGTCATTTTCGCCATGCGGGATATGAAACAGCGCCGTTGATTTAAGCACATGAATAAGAAAATACATCAGCAACGCAGCAGCGCCGAAGCCAAGCAAGGGCGATAGTATGAGCGATAGGCCTATCTCTTCTGCCTTTTCCCAGTTTACACCGCCGCCGCCATAGTACCAGGTAAAGGCCAAACCGGCACCTATTATGGCACCTATTAACGTGTGTGAACTGGAACAGGGAATGCCCAGATACCATGTACCCAAATTCCAGATGATGGAAGCAAGCAGTACAGCCAGTACCATACAAGCGCCTACTTCAACCGGGAGAGCCATCAACTCGTTTAACGGAACCAATTTTAAAATACCCATGGCTACGGTTATACCACCAACAGCAACGCCCAAAAAGTTCCAGAAACCCGACCATGGGATGGCGTAAACAGGTTTTAACGCCTTTGTATATATTACCGTAGCTACCGCATTGGCAGTATCATGAAAACCGTTTACAAATTCAAAGCCAACAACGGCCAGAAGGCAGATAAGGAATACAAGGGTAAGGTATCCGTTCAAATGAACCTCGCCGATAAAAGGGAGGGTAATAAAGCTGGGTATATGCATGGGCCAAAGCGGATTACTCCAAAATTACCGCATTTACCGCAGGGGCGAGGCATTCTCAATGTTAGCAAATTGTTATCATTTACAACAGTTCTACAACTATTGATGTAAACTAACCTTTAGCTCCTTATAAAATCGCCCTCCCGCTTTGCAGAAGCATACTGTTTTAATATTTTACAATATCAATTTTAACCGGCCCTAATAAACCCGAAGACTGCAAGCCACCCTTAGGATCGGGGCCAAAAATTACGGATGTTGGGCGTGTACCTGCGGGCATTAAACTATCGCCAACCAAACGGTTTACCCAGTTATTTACTACCTTAATTTCGAGCTTATTCTGTCCTGCTTTCAGCGCTTTGGTGATATCCACCCGGTATGGCGGTGCCCATGCGCCGCCCATTTCTACCCCGTTAACAAAAACTTTGGCAATAGACCTGGCTACACCTAAATCGATAATATAACTGGCTCCTTTTTCTGGTTTACCGGTTTTAAAAGTGGTGCGGTAATATGCCGTGCCCGAGTAATACTTAATGCTATCATTAGAACTTTTTGCCCAATCTGTTAAAGCCTCAAATTTTACAGGCTTTGCCGGGCCCCGCATGGTTTTATCAAAGCTTACCATCCAAGGTTGGGTAATACTTATTGTTTTAGTAGCTTCCGGATAATTTGACCGGGTAGTATCGCCACCTGTGCCGGGCTTTCTGAATATCACAAATGTGCTCTCCAGAGGAGCCAGCTGCATAGCAACAGAAGTTGTCGCTGCACTTTGATGGTATGATGGCAGGTTGCGCATAGCTCCTGTTACAGCATCCCACAATTCGGGGCTTTTACCGGTAGTGCGAAATTTCGCGTCAAACTTCACATAGGTGCTTTTTTGGTTTGATACAAAATACAGATCGCCCTCCTGCAACTGCCGATGGATAAACAGGATGGAATCGCTTTTTGTTATTTTAAGATCCGGCACTACTTTAAGCAGGTCTAATGCTTCCTGCATGGTCATACCGTTTATTACCATGCCTTTACCATACTTGTTAACTTTGGTTGTAGTGCCATCAATATTACCCCAAAGCTCTGCGGACATGGTTTGCACCAATTGATCTGATGCCGGGTAACCCTTTAAGCTTGGCGACCGCAACGGCTTTGGTCCTAAAACCGCCGCGCCCTGCTGTACAAGTTCCTTAATCTTCGCCAATAGTTCGGGGCGCATGGTTTCCAGTTTGGGTAAAACCAATATGCTGTAGTTAATGCCGTTTGGCAGCATGAGCTTACCATCCCTTACAAACAGCTTCTCCTTTATTACTTCGCCATTAATATAATCGAATGAGTACCCTTCCGGTAACGCCGGGTCTGTTACGCCGGTCATTTTTGGTGCGTCTTCGCCAATAAAATAGGCCGCGTCGGCCACGTATTGCCCTTGCTGCAGCATCATGTTGCAACGTTTTAAGTATTGTAGCAATACATCCATATCAAAAAACCAGGTATTTAAGCGGTTAAATTCCACACCGAACCATGCCGTTAAACCCGGGGAAGTATTTTCTACAGGCTGCTGCACATATACATGCAGCAGCGTATTGTTTATGCCTTCGGTAAAAAAGCGGTCGCCGCGCTTTTTAAACATAGCCGGGTAGCGGACGAAAGGACTGCCTGCCGCAGTGAACGATTCGGCCGAAACCTTGATCTTACCATAAATATGCGCGGAAGACGATGCCGCCCGGTTTTCAATATCTCCCAGGTCGCCTTCGCTCCAAAATTCGCCGCCAATCTCATCTGACTGCCCGCCGTATTGCAAAAACTCGCCCGGGTAACCCCAATGCCCGTAATTTTCCAGCCAGGTGGTTAAACCATTCTGGTGGCTTATCTCGCGCAAGCCGCCTACATATTTGTAAGATACATCATCCGCTATCAGCCTGCGCAAGTCCCATAAAAACCGGTCGGACATGTCCTGGCTACCCACAACCTTGCCCTGCAATGCGGGGAGGTAAGGTATTGGGTCGTAACTATACGCTTGTTTAAATTCGGCAATTAGGTTATCCGTCCAGTTTTGGCTGCCGGTTTCGTAACTATCTTCTACCACAACCTTCCAGGTTTTGCGGTCTTCTGCGGGTATCCGCTTTAAGATCTGCCCCAGGAAAGCATTAAAATGGTCGGCAATGTGTTCTTTACTCATTTTATCAACCTCCAGCCCGCGCCCTTCCGGTGGCGCGGGGGCATTGGTAACATTGGTAGGCGTCATCCCGGCACGTTCTATTACCCAATTACCGGCAGGTACTTTCCAGTTAAGCGTACCATCGGCAGCCATAAATGCAGATACATCTACCACCTTTGCGGGATCTATGGCGTATGCAGATTGTTGATTAGGCTGCGGAGCCCATTGATAGGCCGTCCAGAATGGATGCGGCGTAGGCCACATCTTGGCCAGCGTTTTTTCCAGGTAGTTCTCTACCATTGGCACTGCTGATAGTTTCAATCCGGTTATTCCTGAATTTGATGATACCCTTGTAAACACCACCCGGAAGTTTTTAGCAATAGTGGCCGGTATAGAAATAGTTGCCGGGCCATAAGGCATAAAGCCCGTATTCAACTCGGGGTTGCTGCGGTCTATTGCAAAATGTTTAACGGTAACATAGCCTGTATCGGTTTTAGCCTGTACATTACCTACTATATATACGGGCTGTTTGGTGGTGTTTATAACCACGCTACGCACCGTATACGGGCTTTGCGTATTTATATCAATTGAGAATTGCGCCCCTTGTTTCAGGCTGATACTTGTTTTTTCAATATTATCAAACAAATTAGCCAATGAATCAACAGAAGGGGTTGAAGCGTATTGTGGCTTTAACACATTTATATCAGTATAATAGTCACCGGCTACCGGGTAAGCAATCACCTTTACATCCTGAAAGTTTTTGTTTGGCTTTATTAGAGTTTGCTTTAGCTGTACCGGCCCCTTTACCATTACCTGCGATGAGGTTAAATAACGCATGGCCTGTTGCGGCTTAACCCATGGGCCGCCAGACTGGCTCCAGCCAGGGCTATTAAATATCCCAATCTCTATATTCAGCTTTGTTGCCGTTTTAAGTGCGGTGTGCAATATATCCCACCATTCATCTGAAAGCATTTTTACTTTGCCATAAGGCACTTCATCCAGCCCTATGTTGCCGATAAAAGCCCTGTTTATGCCTACCTTTTTCATGGCTTCCAAATCTTTTACCACACCTTCCTTAGAGATGTTGCCCGAGATCCAATACCAGTAAACGCTTGTTTGCACCGAATCGGGAATGGTTAAAAATCCAGTTTCTATGGCTTTGAAGCTTACTGAATGATATGGCTTAGAAGGTGGCGTATTCTGTGCCGCTGATTTGGATACTATAAAGCATAGTGGCAATAAATAAAGGCAGATGTACTTAAACGACATTAAAATACAAGTTAAAGGCCCGGCATAATTGCCCGGTTATCAGTGGTGAAATTAAAAAAAAGCGATGGTTGTACAATTGATGATAGCACTATCATCAAAAATTAAGGCCCAACGAAATGTAAGGAATTGCCCCCTCGCGCGAAAAGCCTACCATTGTTTGGATAAGCACTAATCTTGCCGGGATAACGTAAAAACCGCCGCCATACCCTACATGGATCTTATCAGAACTTTCGCCCGGCGCCCAAACCCTGCCGGCATCTGTAAATCCTATCAGCCCCACTGTGCCCGGTAACAGGTACGAGTTAAAGTCGAAGAGCTTAACGCGGGTTTCCAGCGCGTTATACAGCATGGTTTTACCGGTAAAGCGCCCGGTATGAAAACCCCTGAGATTTTGGAGCCCGCCAAGCTTTACCTGCTGAAAAAATTCTGCATCGCCAATAATTGTACCTGCACCCGTACGGTTGATGATCACCCATACAGAATCGCGGTCGGGGTTTAAAACAAAGCCAAATTCAGATTGCAGCTGCATGTATTTATTATGGCTTCCGGTAACACCTGTATAACCACTTAAGCTGGTACTCCAGAAAGTGCCTTTGGTAGGTATAATAGCTTTGTTACGGGTATCTAAATTTGCACTTGTAATAAAGCCGGCGTAGGTCCGGTCGGCAAAAACTTTTTCCTGCGGATTTTGGCTATTATACAACCCAAGAAATTTGCGGTTGTTATTTTCTAATGAACTGGTGTAGTACTGCCCGGAAAGCCCCGCACTAAAGCGCCAGTTGTTGTAATTACGGTAAAGTGATACATCGCCTGTTAACCAATCGTAACGGTTGCGGTAATAACCCAGTTCGCGGTTCCCTTTGTTGATAAACTCGGTTTGGTTGCCTATACCAAAAAAATTGCTCACATTGTTAGGCCCGCGCGATCTTACATTTACCATAAGGTTGGTACTGCCTAAAACATCTTTAAAATCGCCCATGTAAGTGATCAGGAATGATTGCCTGGCGAGTGAATACTCTGCCTGCAGTTCGTGCCTGTAAGCATAAGGCTCTTTACGGAAACCGTGTTTTTCATAAGAAAAGCCGCCTATTAACGAGATGCCTTTATCGGGCCCATAGTTAGCAAGCGTTATGATCTGGAACCTGTTGTATTTAAAACTTTCCTTATCGTAATTATTTACAGCACTATCGTTAGACAGGCGATACTTAGCCTGCGACCGTAAGGGCAATACGTTGGCCTCCTTCTTCAGATCGTAGATATAGATGCGGCTTTTGTTATGCAGGCTATCGCTTACCCGGATGGTATCGTTACCTGTACCGCCAATGATCCTTACTTTTATTTTTGAAGGATTAGTACCGGTAACTGTGAAACGGTCGGTGTTGTCGAACCCGTAAAGCCGCACCTCTTTGGTAACTTTGGGATCAAAGTTCCGGCTATAAGTAGAATGGTCTATACTGCCATCTTTTTTTATTTTGTTTACAGATACGCTAAGCGTTCCGTCGTTATTGTTGTTGATGCTAAAGCCATCGTGCTTATCCGTAGCCGGAATTTCCACTTCTTTAGAAATAAACCTGTAATACTCAAGCGCCTGTTTCATCAGCACATTCATGCGCGAAATAAACTTCGCCTCTATCTCCTTACCCGAAATAGCAACAGCACTGACAGGCATGCGATGGATAGCGCTGCGTATCAGGCTATCTGTTAAAACCTGCTGCACATAGGTAATTTGTTCCCGCCAGTCTTCTTCACCAAGTTTGTTCAAAAAATAGCGGTCGAAATACCGGGCCTGCACATTCCATCCGTTTATATCCCTTATCTGGTAATCATACCCCTGGAACTTTGAACTAAGCCACTGGTGCGATACAATCCACGGGAACAGTCCGTCGGTTTTGTAAAACACCTGGTCGCGGTCGCGGGGGACGGGTTTATATATATCGCCTTTTTTCCCTTCTGTTTTCTCCCATCGCCATTGGTCTTCGTGGCGGTCCCAGTCGCCCAGCAGCATATCCAATAGCCGGGCGCGCAGTACAAGCTTTTCGTCTACCTGGTTATCATTGTCGTTGCGGATTTTCTCCTGCACTTTTGCCGTGTTATAGGTTTTATCAGCATCAAGCGGGGCACGTTCTTCTAATAAAAATACCTGGTTAACAAAATCATCGTGATATTTCCCCAATGCCGGGTCGTCTGCCAGGTAAACTATTTCGGGATTGGCATGAGGGATATCAAGCGCTTGTGCCAGCGGCGGTACCACAAGGCTGCTGAAAGGGTTGGCGGTAGATACCTGATCCTGTAATATATCGCGTGTAACGGTCTTTTTCAGGTTCTCGGGAAGTTTGCGGTCGGGGTATTTCTGCAGCGTGCGCAACACCCATTGCTGCCCCGAAGAATTTTCTAATCGCAACGAACGTGTTTGCAGCCCGCCCCCCAGCTGAACTATTTTTAAGCCGCCCTTTTCTTTAGAAAGATATATAACACGGATCTTTACAGGCGCAGCCCACAACGCACGGTTATGTTTGCCCAAAAAGAACCTGTGCAATTGGCTAACCCGGTTATATTCGGGGGCTACAGCTATGGTAACGCTATCGTTTATAATTGGCGCTTGGGCCTTCAGCTTAAGTGAAACGCCCAAATTAAGCACGCCTAAAAACAGCATGATGCAAAGACGTTTATTAAAATTGAACATGGTGCATATTGCAGAAAATACTGCAAATAAGCCGATAGGTAATTTATAATAAGGCAATAGCCGGGTATAGCTGCCGGCAAGGGTAATTTTATTAGCTCTTCCCATTTATAAGTTCTGGAATTGCTAAAGCAAAAGCTGCATTACCAATTCCAGTTATAATCACGAATGTAATGTATTAGAGCTTAATTTTGTACTTATCCGCCTATAAAATCATCTGCTGTTAATGTTGAGATAAAGGCTGATAGCATATAGCCAGTCTTGTCGTTCGTAATCCTTACTTCTCAGGGCTTTCATATCCTGCTCTTCAACCTTATTACCTTAAACGTGTACGGCGCAATATTCATCTTAACTGATTTACCGTCAGTAGTAATAACACTTTTAACCGGGCTGATAACTGTTGGCAGATCAAGGGAATTTACAGCATCTTTCTTATCAGTACCTAAAGTAATTACGTTTGCTGTTTTTTGATAGCTTGCTCCATTGATGTTAAACACTACCGGCTGTACTTTATCGCTGCTGTTTACAAATTTAATGATCAGCTCTTTGGTATGCTTATCTACGCTGGCTGTAGCATAGCAGCCGTCCTGCCCGGCTACGGCTTCACTGCCACTGAGTAAAGGCACAACATCGGTACCTTTGTTAAGCGAGAAAAGCTGCTGCACATAATAGCTTGGCGTACCGTACGAGCGCAGGTTATCAAACCAGATCAGATCCGGCGCCCATTGCCAGCCATCTACATGGGCAAACAGCGGAGCGTATGAAGCCATGTTAACTACATCGGCATTACGTTCCAGGCCGGTCATAAATGCAGCTTCGGAGAGTGCGCAATCCCAGTTGTTTTTGTTTTTAGGGCTGCCGCCGCCTACACTTTGCGCGGCGTATTCACCGGCAAATATCTTAGGACCGCTGCGGTCGTAGTTGTCATAACGTTTGGCATTATCTAAAAACCATTTGGGCGATTGGTAATAATGCTCATCCAGGATATCTGCATGTTCGCTCCTGAAAAATTTATCCAGCCGGGTAAATTCCTCGCCTGCTGCAAACGGCCCAACACTCGATATTATTTTGATGTACGGATACTTATCCTTTATCGCCTTAGTGAAGATCTTCCAGCGGGTGATATACTGCTCGCCCCATTGCTCGTTACCTACGCCCAGCATTTTCAGGTTAAAGGGCTTGGGGTGGCCAAGGTCTGCACGCAGCTTACCCCATTTGGTATCCGGGCCGCCGTTGGCAAACTCAATCAGGTCCAGGGCATCCTGCACGTATGGGTCCAACTGATCCACCGGCACCAATTCGCCTATATTAAACTGGCAGGCCATGCCGCAATTTAATATAGGCAAGGGTGCGGCGCCAATATCTTCGGCAGTCATAAAATACTCCATAAAGCCCAGTCCGAAGGTTTGATAATAATCGGGCGTTGGGCGGTGTTCAAACTCGGTGTTCCAGCGGTTAATAATGTTCTCGCGCTTGTCAATATCGCCAATGCTCTTTTTCCATTGATAGCGATTGGCGAGGTCGCGCCCCTCCACAATACATCCACCGGGGAAACGCAGAAAGCCGGGCTTCATATCGGCCAGTTTCTGCACAAGGTCGGCACGCAGGCCAGCCGGGCGGTTTTTCCAGGTATGCTGCGGGAAAAGCGAGATCATATCCATATCAATGCTTCCCTTACCTTTTAGCCATACATACAATTGAGCCTTATCTTCCGTAGCGGTAGCTGTAAACTTTACATTATACTTTTTCCAATCTGCCGCGGTTGGCGTTAGCTGCCCGGCGCCGATAACTACTCCTTTGGCGTTGTGCAGTTCTATCAGCATTTTAATGTTGCTGCCTGCAGGCTTACGGGCAGTTACGGTAAAGCTGTAAGCTTCCCCTTTTTTAATCCCCATGCCGCGGAAACCTTCGTTAGAGAGCCCGAAATATCCTGCATCCGAATTAACGTTTATCTTAATTGTATGTGCATTTTCGGGGCGTTGTGCTTTCCTGTCAATAACCTCTACGGTTCCGCTGCCGCCATCTTTTTGCTGCTCTTTCCAGCCGGTTAGCGGCGCGTTAAATTCAAACGAGCGGTTTTTCACCAATTCGGCATACACGCCGCCATCTGCCGCCATATTGATATCCTCAAAAAAGATCCCGTACATGGTGGGTTCAATATGTGCCTTAACCTGGTTAGCGGCAACGGTATAAACTTTGGTTTGCGCACTTGCCACAAGCAATGCTGCGGAGGCACATAAGGTTAAGAGGATTTTCTTCATCATCAGGGTTATGGTTGTTTAGTTTGGGGCAACAACAAAAAGCATTATTTTACAGGCAATTACTGCATTATGGCGCTCAGTTGTCAAAAAAATTTACACAAATATATTTTTATAATCTTTCTTTTATAAAAATATAAGTGTTAATTAGACAATTATTATAAACCAATTATGAATAATGCACAATATGTGATCGGGATCGACTACGGGACGGATTCAGTCCGTTCTGTAATTGTTGATGCTGCAAACGGCCGCGAGATAGCCTCGTCGGTTTTTAATTACCCCCGCTGGCGCGATGGTTTGTACTGTAAACCCTCCGAAAATCAGTTCAGGCAGCACCCCTTAGACTATGTTGAAGGGTTAGAAACCACCATAAAAGATTGCATAAAAAAAGCAGGCGGCGAGGCAATTGCCCAATCCATAAAAGGCATCTCAGTTGATACTACAGGCTCTACCCCTGTTGCTGTTGATACTACAGGAACACCACTTGCTTTAACGCCCGAATTTAAAACAAACCCCAACGCCATGTTTGTTTTATGGAAGGACCATACCAGCATTAAAGAGGCGGCCGAGATAAACGAGCATGCTACTAAATTCGATACCAATTATCTAAAATACGTAGGCGGCATTTATTCTTCAGAATGGTTCTGGGCCAAGCTGCTCTGCGTGCTTAGGGTAGATGATGCTGTTAAAGACGCCATGCACTCCTGGGTGGAGCATTGCGACTGGATCCCCTTTTTGCTTACCGGCGGTACCGATGTAAAAGAAATTAAACGTGGCCGCTGCTCAGCAGGCCACAAAGCGCTTTGGGCAGAAGAATTTGGCGGCTTACCGCCTGATGAGTTCTTCAGTTCGCTGGACCCGCTACTTACCGGCATCACCACAAAGCTTTTTACAGATACGTACACCGCCGACCAGGCTGTAGGTACGCTAAGCGCCAAATGGGCCGAAAGATTAGGCCTCTCTACAGATGTTGTTGTAGGTACCGGCGCTTTCGATGCGCACATGGGCGCAGTTGGCGGGCAGATAGAGCCTTACTACTTAAGTAAAGTAATGGGCACCTCTACCTGCGATATTTTAGTTGCACCTTCGGCAGAGTTAGAAGGCACTTTAGTTAAAGGTATTTGCGGACAAGTGAACGGTTCGGTTATCCCCGGCATGGCGGGCTTGGAGGCCGGGCAATCTGCCTTTGGCGATACCTATGCCTGGTTTAAACAATTGGTTAGCTGGCCGGTAAACAATCTGCTGTCGCAATCAAAAATTATTGATGCAGCCACAGCAGAAGCTTTAAAAGAAGAACTGGCTGACCTTATAATCCCCGAATTAAGCCGCCAGGCAGCTTTGTTACCCGTAGATGAACATTACGAACTGGCGATAGACTGGTTCAACGGCCGCCGCACTCCGGATGCCAATCAGGCTTTAAAAGGGGCTATTAGCGGGTTAAATTTAGGAAGCGACGCACCACGCGTTTTCCGTGCCCTGGCAGAGGCTACCTGCTTTGGTGCCAAGAATATTGTAGACCGCTTCATCAGCGAGGGTATCCCCGTAAAGGGTATTATTGGCATTGGCGGGGTTGCCAAAAAATCCCCGTTCATTATGCAGATGATGGCCGATGTATTGGGTATGCCTATCCGTATCCATCAGTTTACACATACCTGTGCTTTGGGCGCTGCTATGTTTGCGGCCGTTGTAGCCGGTATTTACCCCAATGTAGAAGCAGCTATGCAGGCCATGGGCGGCGGTTTTGATGTAAGCTACGAACCCAATGCGGACTTAAAACCCGTTTACGGGAAACGCTACCAGCAATATAAAACAACCGGGGCATTCATTGCACAGCAAACAGCGTTGAAAACAAACTCCGAATTACAAAACGCTTAACCAATGAGCCAGTATCAACATATTAAACAAACAGCTTTTGACGCCAACATGCAGCTCCCAAAACTGGGGCTGGTGCTGTTTACCTTTGGCAATGTAAGCGCCGCCGATCGCGAGTTAGGTGTATTTGCTATAAAACCAAGCGGAGTACCCTATGATGAACTTTCGCCGGATAAAATGGTGATTGTAGATTTTGAGGGTAATACCGTTGAAGGTGATCAACGGCCATCGTCTGATACACAAACACACGCGGTGTTATATAAGCACTGGCCAAATATTGGCGGCATTGTGCATACACACTCTACGTTTGCCACGGCTTGGGCACAGTCGCAGCGCTGTATCCCTATCTTCGGCACTACACATGCCGATCACCTTACCTGTGATATTCCCTGCGCGTCGCCTATGGATGATGAAATGATCCGAGGTAATTACGAGTATCAAACAGGCTTCCAGATCATCAACCATTTTACCGAACTGGGCCTGAGCTACGAAGATGTGGAAATGGTATTAGTAGGCAACCACGCACCTTTTACCTGGGGTAAAACTGCTGATAAAGCCGTTTACAACAGCGCCGTTTTAGAAAACGTTGCCCACATGGCTTACCTCACCCGGCAGATAAACGCCAACGCGCCGCGCTTAAAAGATGCGCTCATCAAAAAGCATTTTGAACGCAAGCACGGGCCGGATTCTTATTATGGGCAAGCATAAGCGGAAAGCAGAAAGATTAAAGCGGAAAGCTTGGATAACAATCAATCATTCACTCAATCACTAATTAAATATATGATCGATCTAAAAACATTGGAGGTTTGGTTTATCACCGGCAGCCAGGATCTATACGGCGAAGAAACCTTAATAAAGGTGGCTGAACACTCACAGGAGATAGCTAAAGGTTTGGATAATTCTGCGGGTATCCCCGTGCGGGTGGTTTACAAACCCATTGTAAAATCTACCGACGAAATTTACACCACCATACAGGCCGCCAACGTTGCGCCAAACTGCATCGGTATCATTACCTGGATGCATACATTCTCGCCCGCCAAAATGTGGATCCGCGGGTTAAACATCCTGCAGAAACCTATGCTGCACCTGCATACGCAATACAACCGCGATATCCCGTGGAGCAGCATTGATATGGATTTTATGAACCTGAACCAAAGCGCTCACGGCGACCGCGAATTTGGCTTTATGGTATCGCGCCTGCGCAAAAACCGCAAGGTGGTGGTAGGCCACTGGCAGGACCCGGAGGTAGTGGGCCAGATAGACACCTGGGCACGTGCAGCTGCTGGCTGGTTCGACTGGCAGGGTGCTAAATTTGCCCGTTTTGGCGACAACATGCGCTTTGTAGCCGTTACCGATGGCGATAAAGTAGAAGCCGAAACCAAATTCGGCTTTTCGGTAAATACTTATGGCATCGGCGACCTGGTGGCCGTTATTAACGCCGTTACCGAAGCTGAGATAGATACTCTCGTTATCGAATACGAAACCGAATACACTATGGATGCTTCCCTTAAAAAAGGCGGCGATAACCATTCATCGGTTTACGAGGCAGCTAAAATTGAGCTTGGCCTGCGTAAGTTTTTAGAGGCCGGTGGTTTTAAAGGCTTCTCTGATACGTTTGAAGATCTGCACGGTATGATCCAACTGCCCGGCATTGCGGCCCAGCGCCTGATGGCCGATGGCTACGGTTTTGCCGGTGAGGGCGACTGGAAAACTGCCGCCCTGGTACGTGCCTGCAAAGTGATGGGCAGCGGCCTGGCCGGCGGCAACGCCTTTATGGAGGATTATACCTACCATTTCGACCCGAATAACCAATTGGTTTTAGGCTCGCACATGCTGGAGATTGATTCATCTTTAGCCAGCGGCAAACCTGCTTTAGAAGTGCACCCTTTAGGCATCGGCGGCAAGGCTGACCCTGCACGTTTGGTGTTTAACGTAGCTGGCGGCAGCGCTTTAAACGCGTCGCTGATAGATATGGGGAACCGTTTCCGTTTGCTGATAAACGAGGTAGAAGCCGTTGAACCGCAAAACGACCTGCCTAACCTGCCCGTAGCACGTGTGCTTTGGAAACCCCTACCCGATATGAAAACCGGCTGCGCAGCATGGATCTATGCCGGCGGCGCGCATCATACCGCCTATAGCCAGAACTTAACCGCCGAACACCTGCAGGATTTTGCAGATATGGCCGGCATCGAATTCCTGCGTATTGGCAAAGGCACAACCATTGAGCAGTTCCGTAACGAACTGCGCTGGAACGAGGTGGCTTACCGGTAACCAATATATATCATCTTGAATAAAAAGTCCTGCAGATCAATATCTGCAGGACTTTTTTACTTTTACATCTCCCATATAAACAGAGCGTTAACCACCTGTTAAAACAAAAAAGACATAACTGCATTACTCTAAAAAAGAGTTAGCCGATGAAAATAGAGAAATTATATAACTACGTGTACGACTGGATCATCAAATACGGGCCCGGTTTTATTGTTGGCATTATAGTATTATTTGTTGGGTTATGGCTTATTAACCTGTTTGTAAAATGGTCGCACTCGGGTATGCACCGTAAGAATGTAGATCCATCTGTAAAGCCATTTTTACTGAGTTTGATAGCCGTTGCATTACGCGTTTTACTAATACTGGGTGTGATGCAAATTGTAGGCATTCAGATGACGCTGTTTGCCGCTGTAATTGGCGCGTTTGGTGTGGCGGCAGGTTTGGCTTTATCCGGCACCCTGCAAAACTTTGCCAGCGGAATTTTAATTTTGTTGCTGCGGCCTTTTGTTGTGGGCGATAATATTGTAACACAGGGAATGGAAGGTACGGTTACCGCTATCCAGATCTTTTACACTACCATTAAAACGTTTGATAACCGATCGGTAATTGTGCCCAACAGTAAACTCTCCAACGAAATCATCATCAACATCAGTCGCGAAGGCAGCCGCAGACTGGATATTGAACTGAAATTTAGCAACGGTATAGATATGAAAGAGGTGATTGGTGTGATCAACCGTTCTATAGACCGCTCCGAAGATATCCTGCAAACACCTGAACGGCGCATAGGCGTTGCCTCCATAGAACCCGACGGGTATAAAATGGCCGTTAATGTATGGGTAAATGCCCATGGTTTTCAGGATACTAAATTGAAGTTTCAACAGAACCTGCTGCAGGATATAAAAGATTCGGGCCTTAAGATTCCCGGATTGTAATAAACCGGTTATTTACTTTCGGGTACATACTGGTAAACCACCTCGTAAGGAATGTTTTTTAACTTAGCTGATAGCTGGCCGATAGGCAGGTCTTCGCGCTGCGGCGTAGGCTCGCAAACCGAATAAGTGTTGCCCTTGTAAACTATGGGGCTGCCCACAGGTTTATCAAACTGTACCGCCATGGTTATGTGGGTTGGGTACAGCATGGCAATCATGGGCAGGTTGTAGATCTCTTTCACCAGGTAAAAGAACAGCGCGGCGCGGTCGTCGCAATCGCTGTATTTGGCAAACAGGGTTTCCTCGGGCGAAAGGCGTTTTTCTTTTCCGTAGTTCTCTTCATCGTTTTCATACAGAAAAGCATACCGGGTAAAATGCATCAGGTAGTCTACACCTTTCTTCTGGTTCATGCCCTTTACATTCTTTTTAAGCAGCGGGATAAGCGAACTGTAGGTTTCCTTACTCAGCGGAATATTAAAGTACGATTCAAAATCTACCCCCGGGTAGTTCATAAAAATATTTTCTACCTGCGGGTTCAGCTTTACATTGAAGTAGTAAACTTTATGGCGATAGGTAAACTGCAGTTCTTTCTCCTGGTAATCTTCGGCCCTAAAATCGGGCATGCGGGTTACTTTGTAAGAGAACGCCGCGGTAGCCTCGGGGATGCTTATTGCCACAGGTATCGGCGGGTCCTGGTGAATATCAGCCTTGGCATAATCATGATAGTTGAGGCACATGTACTTTTTGCCCTCTACATTGAACGACGGAATATCAGAAATATCTTCATCATTCAGCACATAAAATATCACCTTATTGCTGGTTAGGGCCAGCCTTGCATCATAGCCCGATTTTGCCAGCAGGAACCATTTATACAAGGTGTATCTGCTGTAATTATTTTCCTTAGGGCTTATTTGCTGCGCGATTTTACGGATGAGCTGATAGTACAGCCAATCGTTAAGTTGCTGCCTGCTTTTATAAGCCAGTAATGAATCAATGATAGGTTGATAACTGCCCGCGTTAAGCTGCCTATAAAATGATTTAACCGTTTGCTGCGATAGTTGTGCAGGCACATCTGCTATCAGGGCCTTATCTATCTCGCTGTTGAAGGTTCCGTTGTAAAACTCAAAACAGATCCGTTGATAGTTAACCTGCCCGTAAACGGGTGCCAGGACAACTACCAATAGAATGGTTAGATATGTTTTAGCAAGCCGGAACATATTTGGGTTTATAATTGGTAGGATAAATTTACAAATAATTAATATGCAATTAACATATTATTAACACAAAAAAACTTTTATTTGAAGCCAAACATATATTAAGCTAAAGCATAACAACATACAGGCGTTTAGTTAACATGGGGCCAATACCTTTACCCAGAAGTACTACTCCCCAATTATGACCGCAATCTCCAAAGCAGATTTTTGTAAAGCAGCAGGCATTACCAACATACCCGGCCTTGCCTCGGTGCTAATGAAAGCGCTTAAAATTGATGCTTTTAACGCCATGATGCAAAACGCAAAAGCGCTCAGCGGCGTGGCCTTTGCCGATCATTTATTGAAGTTGCTGGGGGTTACCGTTGTTATTGATGCTGCCGACCTGCAGCACATCCCACCGGCAGGTGCTTTTATTGCCATAGCCAACCACCCGTATGGCGCTATAGAATCGTTGGCGTTATTAAGCATATTGGTTAAGCAGCGCCCCGAAACTATGTTTATGGGTAATTTTCTATTAAAGCAGGTGCCCAACCTGGCCGATCATATTATAGCGGTGAACCCTTTTGAGAATGTTAAAGACAGCTCCAGCATCAGCGGCTTAAAAAATACCTTAAGCACTTTAAAATCGGGCGTACCTGTTGCTATATTCCCGGCAGGGGAAGTTTCTTCTTACTGTACCCTAAAACGGCAGATAACCGATAAGCAATGGCACCCCGTTGTTGGCAAGATCATCACTAAAGCTAACCTGCCCATCTTACCCGTGTATTTTCATGGTAATAATGGGATGTGTTTTAGTTTATTGCGGTATATTCATCCTTCTCTGCAAACTGCCATGCTGCTATCTGAGTTGTTTAATAAAAAGGGGCTTAAACTGCATGTTAAAATAGGCAAGCCCATCCTCCCCGCAGAAATACCCGGGTATGGCGATAACCTAAAAGTATTGGGCTATTTAAGAGAAAATATCTATTCGATGAGGGCCGGGTTGAAAGGCAATTAAGTGGCTGATTAATCTTTAAAGGATATAGTAAAAGTGGCGCCTTTATTTACCTTGCTATCAAGCGTAATACGGCCACCTAAACTGGTTATGTGGTTATACACCAGGTACAAGCCAATGCCCTTGCTATCGGTATTATCATCGTTGTGAAACCGCTGGCTAAACCCAAAGATCTTATCCTTCACCTCATCCATATCAAAGCCCCTACCCTTATCTGCATAAATTAACTGGTTAATGCCGTTAACCCGTCTGGATGTTATAGAGATAACCGGCGCGGAATATGGTACAGTGTATTTTATAGAATTGGTGATCAGGTTAAGAAAAACACTCTCCAGGTAAACCTTGTTAAATTTAACGGCCGGCAATTCAGAAAAATCCGCCCTTATTACGGTTTTAGAATCTTTAACCAATGAATGTAAGGATAACAGCACCGAATTTAAGGTATGATCGAGATCCAGTTCTTCCACCGTTACCTTAAGTACATTTTCCTCGCTCAGCGCATCGATATAACTATCAAGCGTATGCTTTAAATTATCGGTGGCGGCTTTCAGCATATTTACAAATTCCAGGGTTTCTTCATCATCAATTTTTCGGGTATCTAACAAACTGAATATCGAAAACAGGTTACCTACCGGCGAACGCAGATCATGCGAGGTTGTGTAGGTTAAACGTTTAAGATCGTTGTTAGACCGCGTAAGGCTGGCGATCTCCGAATTGCGGTCCTGATCCTGCTTTTTTTTATGGGTAATGTTTTTGGCAATAGCAAACACTAACTGTTCGCTATTGATAGGCATCGATGTCCACGATAGCCACACTATCTCGCCGGATTTGGTTACGTAACGGTTCTCAAAATTTAGCAAGGGGGTATCCTTGGTAAGCTTTTGCCTATTAAACGCTGTTAGCTGCTGGTCATCCGGATGCACAAAGGTATTAATAGGCATAGCAAACAATTCCTCGTTGGTATACCCTAACGTTTTTGATACGGTCGAGTTGATGCGTTTAAAATAGCCATCGTAACCGGCTATGCATAGCAGATCAGGCGAGAGCTCAAAAAACATTTCGAGATTAAACTTATCGGCGGTACTCTCAGCGGAATTAAAAACGGCGGCTAACATGTGATTTGTTTTCGGATAAAAGGGGCTGATGAATAAGTAAATATAACATCTTTATAACTGCAAACCGCAGGCCCGAAGTATTCTTACGTTAAACATGTTACAACAGTTATAAAAAAATTAAGAATAACGTAAAATATTTAAGCGATTATATGGGCGCTCCCGCTTTACCGGTGTTTATTTATTATATTTACTTATCTTATCAAAACAAACGGCCTTAATAACCGGTTAAGACGCTACTCCTTTTTAACCGCCCCAATAAACCTTATTTCCGTTATCTTTTCTTAAACCTATATTACATTTTAGCCGATACCCATGAACACAGCCGAAGAATTATTAGTTGCCAATAAAAAGCTCGCCTTTCAGATAGAGGAAAAGGAAAAACGCGCCGAAGAACTGGTTATTGCCAATGTTGAACTTGCCTTTCAGAACGATGAAAAGGAAAAACGAGCTGAAGAATTGGTTATTGCTAATCTTGAACTTGCCTTTCAGAACAATGAGAAGGAAAAGCGCGCGGCGGAACTGGCAATTGCTAATATTGAACTTGCGTTTCAAAATGATGAGAAGGAAAAGCGCGCGGCAGAACTGATCGTAGCGAATATCGAACTTGCCTTTCAAAACGACGAGAAGGAAAAGCGGGCAGCAGAGCTGTTGATTGCCAACCATGAGCTGGCTTACCAAAACGATGAGAAGGAAAGATGCGCGGCCGAGCTGATTATTGCAAATACCGAACTCTCCTACCAAAACAATGAGAAAGAAAAGCGTGCTGCAGAACTGATCATAGCCAACAAAGAACTTGCCTTTCAGAATAAAGAAAAAGGGAAACGGGCGGATGAACTGGCCCTGGCCTATGAAGAACTTAAACGGGCCGAAGAATACCTGAAGGACTATGTAAAAGGCATGGAAGAGATGATGTTTATTACATCGCACAAAGTACGGCAGCCGGTGGCCAATATCCTGGGCATTGTTAATATTCTCGGCGGTTTTATAAACTCCCCCTTCCAGCTCAAAAAAATGGTGATTTATCTCAAAAAATCAGCCCTCTCGCTCGACGAGTTTATCAGGGAGCTTACAGATTTCATTAATGATAAAGAGCAGAAACGCAAGATGTCTTAATCCCCGGCATTAACATCTGTACGCTGCTTTCCAGATACCGGTCATAACCCAATTTAAGTAAACTTATGGCGTATTCTTTATCATCTTCTGTTTTAATGTAAAAGCTTATCCAGCCGGAGTTTTTAAAACTGTGGTGATGCTGTATACGGCCCTCTTTCATTAATTCCTGCTTTATTTTGCGGCTCAGGAGCATATCCAGCAAGCCATTGCTGTGGATGTGGCCAATTTCGCACTTGTTGTAATTAAACTGCAGGCCACCGTATTTGTGAATACTTGTATCAATATTACTCCATTTAGTTACAGCAGCTTCTATAGCATCAATGTGATCAGGCACTGCGGGGTTAGTAAGCAGCGTGCAAACCTTAAGCCAGGCATCAAATACGATACCCAATCCGGGGATAGATTTTAGAAACCCTAAATGCCTGATCACAAACAAAAACATATTATTCTTTTTCGCTAAGGAGTTTTATATGATCCATCACCCTGAGGTGTACATTGCGGGTAACACTTTTGGCCCAAATATCGTAATACCAAACCGGGAACACATATAGCTTGTACCAGCTATTTCCAACTAAAGTGGTGGTGTTATCGCCGTTGTCTTTAAGAATGAATTGTCCGCGAAGGATATCTATGTGGCCCATTATCTCCGGGTCGCGGGGTTGGTCGGTTATATCAAAGGTTAGGTTTTTGTTTTCTTCGTAGGTTACAATCTTTTCATCAAACACATAGCCATTGCTAAAAATACATTTTCGTTTGGCGCCCAGGTAATAACCCTCTGCGGTTGATTCTACCGGACTTGGCATACCAATTTTAAACAGCCAGTATTTATTGGGCGAGGTATTGCGTTTATAGGCCACCACATTTTGCCAAACTTTGCTTACCGGGGCATTTATCACCACCTCATCGGCCACCATGTTAATGTAATTATGCTTAGCGGTAGAATCTACAACGATCATGATCAGCAGCAGGGAAATAACACTCATATTCAGTTCCTGGTTGTTTTTACGGAACATGGCCCTGCCCACAAATGCACCCGTAATAATAAATGCCATAAGTAACGGCGATACAATGATGAGGCATATAATGCCTTCACGCAAAAAAACGGCACTTAAACCAATGGCTATAAAGCAATTTAATACCGATGCGCTGGTAAGCTTACTACTACTCAGATCCAATCTACGCCAAAACCAGGCACTTATAATCCCCATCAGCAGCGGCACTATCACAAATTCCGAGTAAACCAGCACACCGCTTGGCTGCCCGCCAACCTGCTTAACGGCAAGGTAGCTTAGCCCTATGAGTATAAATGCAGCGGCATTAGATGCCACATAACCTTTGGTTTTAGTAAGGGGAGCTTTGCCCTCCGGTGCTTCGTATTCCATGTGTGTTGCGGTTTAAATATTATTTTATTGTAATTAACTTTCAGAAACATTTGAAATGTAAAGACAAAAAAAGATGTTACTTAAACATCTTGAAGATAGACTTCCAAAACCAGTTCTCTTCGGCCTTCAACATGGTTTCTAAGGTTTTATCTACGTTTTTTGCCAGCTTATTAATGTCCGTGACAGATTTATTAAAGGTTTTGTACGCTTCGTCTTTACTGTCGCCTTCTACTTTGGTTAGCTCGTCCAGTATTTTAATGATGGGGTCCAGTTCGCGTTTGCGGCGTTCTTTGGCTACCTGCCGGGCAATGTTCCAGGTGTCTTTATCAGCATAAAAATACTCTTTGCGCTCGCCGGCTTTGTGCTGTTTTTCTACCAGGCCCCAGCTGATCAGATCGCGCAGGGTCATGTTGGCATTACCGCGGGAGATCTTCAGCTCCTCCATAATTTCCTCGGTAGTAAGCTCCGTTGGCGAAACCAAAAGCAAGGCATGCACCTGTGCCATGGTACGGTTTATCCCCCACTCAGATCCTAATTTGCCCCACGCCTCTATAAATTTACTTTTTGCCTCAGGTAATTGCATGTACAAATATAAACATGTTTTTTAACTTTCAAAATATTTTGAAAGTTAATTTGAGAAAGATAAAAACTTGTGCTGAGGAACGAATCATCTTTTCGCAAATGTGCCAATAGGCGACTTACATAGCGTACATCAGATCCTTCGCTATCGCTCAGGATAACAGCGTTCCATTCACTCAAGCCTGCCCCTTATCCAACCCAGCCAAAAATGCCTCTGCATTATCTAAATGGGCTTTTTGTTTATCGGCGGGCATTTTATCAAAGGTTTTAATGAGCATGCCCAAGCGTGGGTTACTTAAAAAGAAGCTGCGGTGCACATGCATAAACCGCCAGAAAAGGCCGTCCCAAACTTCCTGCCAGGGGCCTTTTTCCCAGTTACCCATTTTAAGCAGGTAGTTGCTGCCGCTGATGTAGGGTTTGGTCATCATCAGACCGCCATCGGCAAATTGTGTCATGCCGTAGGTATTGGGTACCATTACCCAGTCGTAAGCATCTATATACATCTCCATAAACCAACGGTACACATCATGCGGGTCAAATTCGCAAAGCAGCATAAAATTACCCATTACCATCAACCGCTCTATATGATGCGAGTACCCGGTATGCAGTACGCGCTTAATTACGGTATCTACCGGCAATATGCCCGTGGTACCCTCCCAAAACGAGTATGGAATGCGGCGGGTAAAACCCCAGTAGTTTTTGGTACGTTGTTTTACATGCTCGCGTTCGTAAACAATATGGATAAACTCTCGCCAACCCATTATTTGGCGAATAAAACCTTCCAGCGAATTTATGGGGACATCATATTCAACAGCCATTTCCAGCGCCCGGTCTATCACCTGCTGCGGATTAAGCAGCCCTACATTTAGCATAGGCGTAAGTACCGAATGGTACAGGAAACTTTCGCCGGATACCATAGCATCCTCGTAAATGCCAAAATTAGTAAAGCGGTGTTTTAGAAAATCATCCAGCCACTGCTCTGCCTCCTGGTGTGTTACCGGGTAAAAGCCCTTAATGTTGCCAAATGGCGATGTCGTGCTGCCATAGTTATCCGGATAGTTTTCATCTACCCAATCGGCGGCCCCTATTACGTATCTGTTTTCTGCGGGAACATTCAGCAGGGGTACCATTCCATTTTTAGGAAACTTCAGGCGGTTCTCGCTGTCGTAAGTCCATTTACCACCAATGGGTTTATCATCAGCTTCGAGCAGGATGTTGCGTTGCTTACGCTGGGCGATATAAAAATCAGTTTGGAAATAGGTTTTCCTCCCGTCGAAATAATCGGCCACATCACCTGCTGTGTTCAGCCAGTTGGGGCTGCGGTATTCTGCCAATTGAATACCATGAAGGGCACATTGCCCGTCCAGCCGCTTTTCCAGCCAATCATCTGCAACATGGGCATAGTGGATAGTTTCGATCTTTTGCTTTGCGAGATATGGTATCAGTTTGCGCACATCGCAAAGCAGATCGGTGGCTTCAATGTAAATAACCTTTAAGCCTTGTGTTGTTAAAAAGTCGGCATAGCATTTCATCGAAGCCCGATGCAACAGCAGCTTTTTCTTATGGAAGCTATATTGGTTAAAAAATAAAGTTTCTTCTACCAGGTAAACCGGCCTGCCCGCCTTTACCGCAGGGTGTACCTTAAAAAGCTGGTGAGGAAAAACAAGGGTAACGCCGGAATCCATATTTAATAAACCGGGGCGATATTGATTTGTTCTGATCAATACCATCACATAAAGTTATCATCCGCATAGGGGTAACCACCTCGTTTATTGTATTACTGGTATGACGAAGATATTAGTTACCGGCGCTACCGGCTTTATTGGCCGGGAGCTTACTTTAACCCTCGCTAAAAAAGGATATGATGTTAAAGCGCTTTGCCGCAATATAGGGCATCCTTTGCTAATTAAGCATAAAAACATTGAGCCCGTTAAGGGCGATATACTGGATACAGATAGCCTGCGCATTGCCATGCAGGGCTGCAAGCAGGTTTACCATACCGCCGCCATGGCTAAAATGTGGTGCCGCAACCCCGATGATTTTCTGCAGACCAATGTTACCGGTACCCGCAATGTTTTAACTGCTGCCGCCAACGCGGGCGTACAAAAAACAGTTTATACCAGTACCTGTGGCGTATGGGGGCCAACCCTGAATTTTCCGCTGAGTGAAGATGAGCCGCGCATTGTGGGCTTCCCTATTGCTTACGAGCGTACTAAATACCTGGCCGAGCTGGAAGTGCAGCAATTTGTAAAACAGGGGCTGGATGTGGTTACCGTAAACCCATCCCGTGTATTTGGCGAAGGACCGGTTACTGATAGCAACACTGTTGGCAAAATGGTTTACGGCTACTTGCGGGGCAAATGGCGCATTATCCCCGGCAATGGCGGGCAAATTTCCAACTACGCCTACCTACACGATGTGGTTAACGGCCACCTTGCCGCAATGGACAAAGGCCTTACCGGCAACCGTTACATTTTAGGCGGCGAGGACATCAGCTTTAACCAGTTCTTTACCGAGTTGGAGCAGGCTTCGGGCAAGCGGTATGGCATGATCCGCATCCCGCAAAAAGCCATAAAGTTTTATAGCCGTATAGAGTGGCTCAAAACCAAACTTACCGGGCTGCCGCCTTTCTTTTTACCCGAGTTTGCCGACCGGCTCAAATTCAACCAAAAATACAGCAGCCAAAAAGCGGCCACCCAACTGGGTTACCGTATAACCCCTTTTGCCGAAGCCATGCAAAAAACCGTCAACTACCTAAAACAAGCATAACACCATGGCAACCTTAACCGCAATTATTACCGGCGCCAGCGAGGGTTTGGGCAAATCCTTCGCTATTGAACTGGCGCAAAGGCATATCAACTTAGTATTGATAGCCTTACCCGCATCCGGCCTGCCCGAACTGGCAAGCTACATCCGCAAAAACTTCCCCGTAAAAGTAAATTACCTGGAAGTGGACCTTACCAATATGGACAGCTACCCGCAGATCTTTACCTATTTGCAGCAGCGCAGCATCACCGCCCATATGCTCATCAATAACGCCGGGCTGGGTAACTGGAGCTGGTTTGAAGATAAAAGCATCCTCTTCTATAAAAAACAAATAGAACTGAACGTAATAACCCCGGTGCTGCTCACCCGTTTATTTTTAGAGCAGATAGATACCGCCAAAACATCGTACATACTAAACGTGGGTAGTTTGGGCGGGTTGTTTGTAGTACCCAAGAAACAGGTTTATGGGGCAACAAAATCCTTCATCAGGTATTTTACCAAATGTATGCAGCTGGAACTATCTGGCTCTAACGTGCGCATGAGTTTGCTGAGTCCGGGTGGTATTAACACCAAGCCAGAGCTGCTGGTAATGAACAACCAGCTTAAAGGCATTTCCAAAGCCACCATTTTAGAAGCTGAGGATGTGGCCCGCATAGCGATAGATGGCATGCTGAAGGGGAAGAAAGAAATTATTCCCGGCTTTGTTAATCAATTAATGGTTTTATTAAACAGTATCCTGCCGGGGTTTGTTAAAGAAGGTATTATCAGGAGCCGTTTAAAAGTGATCTTAAAAAGCTGATGATAGTAAAATCTATAACCGCACACCGCCACGTTAAAAACCTGTGCCGCTTTTTTGGCAGCACCCGCAATACCATTAAGGTAATTGATTCAGAAACCATTGCCATCGTTTCGGGCAAATTCAGCGGGTTAACTTTTGCATTTGAACTGGGCCTTTGCCAGGTAACCACCGGCAACTGGAGTACGTGCTTTGATATGAACGGGGATTTTTCTGCAGATGCACTGATGAGTGTGCTGGTGAAGCACAGTATTATACGGCCGGGGGATCTGGAGGGGTAAAATACATTACTCCCCTTGCTGAGGTACGAAGGATCAATAACCTATATGCGTGGTGTACATCAGATGCTTTATTCCTCAGCATGAACTTAATATGTTTTAAAAGAAATTCAATCCAACATTCCAGCCTGCAAACCAGGTAAGCTCTTTAGTGGCGCTGAAATTACCGTGCAGGTTTTGTGTGAGCGCATAGCCTTTTACAGCGTTGTGCTGTTGAGAGTAATACAGGTTTACCGATGGGCCGCCTATCAGCATCAGGCCTTTGGTTAGCTTAATGTTGAGGTTGGCATCAAAACGATTTAAGAAATTGGCATAGCGCCAGGTACCCTGGTACAGGTAACGGCTGCTCAGTTCGGGGTTAAAAGCGAAGCGCTTACCAAATGCCAGTTCATTGCCAAAGCCCATCCCGAAACCGTAGATGCGGCCCCCATCATTCAACCGAACCCCTCCGGTATAAATAGTATAAAAATTCTTGCTGCCCGATTTTAAGGAAAGATTGGCCTGCATGGTTTCGTTTGCAGATAGCGTTACCTTATGATAGCCGTTCTTCACAATATTAATCAACCCCAGGCTGAACCCATTGGAGGTATCGGCAATATTTACAAGCCCTATCTGCACACCGCGCAGGTTTTTGGCATAATTAAACAAGCCCCCTAACTGAATGCCGCTGAATTTTTGATGCGCCACGTTACCAATTCCGCCTATCTGAAAACCATCTACATTTTTGTTGGCTATGTTGCCAACCGGCGCTACTTGTATGCCAGATACCTTACCGCGCACATGGTTATATAGGCTTAGCTGTATGCCCCGCAGGTTGCGTTTTACGCTGTTATGTAAAATAGCCAGCTGCGTGCCCTCCACATTGCCCAAAACATTATTGTACAGCCCGCCTATCTGCACACCGCTTACCGAACCGCCTACCACGTTAAATACCCCGGCAAACTGAAAGCTGCGCACGTTGCCTCTATCCAGGTTAAATATAATACCAAATTCTACCCCATCCACACCGGCGTTGTAGCCGCCTACCGCATTTAAGGATACCGTGTTCACTATCTGCCCGTTCATGGCGCCATGGGTGCTTACGTTGGGTATAGCCGATGCCTGGAAAGGAGCATTAGCTATAATACTCCCCAGATTGGCCGACTGGATGGCCTGCCGCGTAGAAATAAACAGCTTACCCAGCGAGGTAGTTTCGATACCGTCCATATCATCGTTCAGGGCGTAGTAGAGCGCACTTTTATTTAATACGCGACTAACATTAACATCGCGTAAAAAGGTAATGGTGGTATCTTTATAAAATTCTTTGCTGATAGTGAGTTGGATCTGCCCGCCGTTGTTCCTTAACCGCAGTTGGAAGAACCCGGCAGCATCCGTAAGCGCCGACTGCAGCAGGCTCCGCTCGTACACACTGGCATTGGGCAATTTGCGGCCGGTATGCTCATCCACCACAAAACCGTTTATAATGTATTCCTCGCCTTCGGTCGCCATCTTTTCGGTAACCAGGTTCAATTGCAATGGAGCGTATCGCAGGATGATGAAATCGGTGGCTTCCTTATATTCAAAACGCCGCATCAGCATATGATCCAGCACTTCCTTAATCGTCCAGTTATCGGCATCGAGGGTGATAAGACTATCGGGTTTCAGGATATTACTATTGTAGGAGAAATTGAACTTACCCTTTTCTTCCATAGTTTTAAGCACTACGCCCAAAGGTTTGTTTTTGATATGGATAGAGATATTACGCCCCAGCAACGTTTGCGCCGATAACCGCTGGCCTGCCAATGATAAGAGAATTATGGCAAGAAATATAAACAAGCGTTGGTTAATATTGTGCATTAATTAGGGTTGAATGTTATTTCAATTCCCTCCCTGGGGAGGGGTGTGCAAGATAGTGTAGTGGCCGGGAGGGGTTTAATAATCAAGCAGGCAATTTACAATCTGATAAACCCCTACCTCCCCTTCTCCGAGGAAGGAATCACACATTCCCACGCTCTTCTTATTACCTTAAACATAACATCCTTCTCCTTTGGAAAAGGTGCCCAAAAAGTGGGTGAGGTTACTTTAAAACAATCTTCCTACCGTCCCGCTCTACCTTTATCTTAAACGTTTCTGATACTACCATCAGCACCTGCGATAGCGACTGATCTTTAAACACCGTGGTGATGGGCAGGTCCTCTATTTTTTTATTGCCGATTACAATGTTTGCGCCGTAGATGCTGTTCAGCGCCTGTACTAATTCGGTAAGCGGGGTTTGGTCGCACACTAACTCGTGGCTCGCATAATAATTGTATAGTTTACCTTTAATGTTTTGTTTGGTCAGGTCGTCCCTGCTATTATCCGTTTCGGTGCGTTCGCCGGGTTTCAGGTTAATCTGGTTGCCGGCCTTCTTAACGTTTACAATGCCGGTTTCTACAATTACCTCGGTTTTGCCGCCCCTGCTTTTTATATTGAAAGACGTGCCAACCACCCTAACCGTTATATCGTTCACCTTAATTATAAAAGGTTTGGTTTTATCGGGCGTAACGTTAAAGAATGCTTCGCCGGTAAGTTTAACCTCGCGGATATTGCCTTTAAAATTCTCTGGGTAGTTTATTGCAGAACGTTCGTTCATGGTGATCACAGAACCATCGGGCAAGGTATCTGTCAACACCTTATCATTACTCGCCAGGGTGATCATTTTCGGCGGCCCCGTAAAATAACTCACCGCGAAGTAACCCAAAGTGCAGATCGCTATGAAAGAGGCTGCTATTGCCAGCCAGTTGGTGCGTTTCTTTTGGATTGGGGTGATTGTGGCTTCTTCTGTTACAGATTTCTCCTGCGAGTTTTTGATGCGGCGTTGCAACCTGTTATAAGCGGCATCTTCATCAACGGTACTGTTGGCGGCCACCAGCAGGCTTTCATCCCAAATGCGTTTAAACTGGGCATAATACAGGTGGTTGGCCTTATCAGCATTGAGCCATTCCTCCACCTGGGCAATTTCGGAGGGCGCAGCTTCGCCAACCAGGTATTTCACCAGCAGATCGTTCATGTAATTATCTTGTTCGCTTTCGCTCATCTGCTACAGGTTCATTAAAATAAAAAATAGGAGCGTTAAAAACTCGGCCAGTTTAGTGCGCATCAGCTTCAGGGCCTTGCCCATCTGGTTTTCAATGGTTTTTACCGAGAGGCCCATATGGTCGGCTATCTGCTGGTACTTCATCTGCTCAAACCTGCTCAGCTGGAATATGCTGCGGCACTGCTGCGGCAGCTCGCTCATGGCTTGCTGAATATGTTTTTCCAGCTCGCCGATCATGAGTTTCTTTGATGAATTATCTTCCTGCTGATGCTCCAACTGGCCGGCATAATATACCTGGAAGTTCGCCTTCACCTGCTGATGCTTTAAATAGTTGAGGCTTTCGTTATGCACCGCCCGGTATAGATAGGCCTTTAAAGAGCCGTCGGTTTTCAGCGCTTCTCGTTTTTCCCAAACACGAAAAAACACATTCTGCACCACCTCTTCGGCCAGTTCATCATCCTTTAAAAAAGTGTAGGCGTAGCTGTGCAGGCTTTTAAAATGAGCTTTAAATACCCATTCAAATGCTTTCTCGCTGCCTTCCTTTATTAAAGTAATTACGGTACTATCGCTGTATTCCACTCTTAGCGGCTGAATATATGCGCTAAATATAGTGGCTTTCGCGGTTAAATCCATACTTGTTTTAAACGGCAGGCTGTGCCAGTTGGATCTGAATGGTGTACAACGAATGGTGGATATCTACTTTGCTGCAAATGCCGTTGGTGTAGGAGTAATAGTTGTAGTTGCCATCTGGCAGATCTATGCGGTAAACGTGGCTGCCGGTTTGCTTCACCTTTAAAAACTGCTGAAAGTTATCCGAATATACCTGCGCGTTATCGCCCGGCTCGTGGCAATATAACAACATCAGGTTAGTATTGATCTCCTTCTGATTCAGCACACCGCTCTTCCCTTCGGCAAGGGTTTGGTAGCTATCGCCAACGGCTTTGGTTTGCCGGTTGGCCTTTTCTTTACCGTTTACGTTACGAAGTATGCGCGAACTCATCAGCCTGCCATTCTGAAAGCTCGATTCCTCATTACAATTCACCTTGATCCCAAAGATGAACCGCATTTTCACTTCCGAGATCATCCGCAGGTACAGGTCGTCGCCGGTACGTTTCTGGTAAAAATCCAGGTGACCAACCACTTTGCTGCCGTGCATTACGTTATACTTAATGGTTTGCTCCTGCGCCAATACCGGGGAGGATAACACCAGCAATACCATCAGGGCAGTGCCGGCCTTTAACAATCTGTTTTGGCGGTAGCGACCAATGGCCGGCATGGCGTATTTCTTAAATAACCATGTAATTAATGCTATTATCATTGCAGGTGTGTTTTTTTGTTTTATACACCTGATACAATGCAGGAAAGGTTTACCCCTATGTGGGATGCGAATATTTCTTGACAGATTTCCTATGACGTCATTGGTACGAAGCAATCCTCGACATGCTTGTAGGCTACTTTCTATCGAAGATTGCTTCGTACCTCCAATGACGCGTTTTTATAATCAGACCATCTAAGAAAAAGCGATGGATTTAAACCCATCGCTCTTTATAACGCATGTTAAAATCACTCTTTACTTCCCAAACCGTTCCAAAATATTCACCGCGCCTAAAGGCAATTTAACCTTATACCTGTATGCCCCGCCGAAAGAATCCTCTTCTTTTAAAAACTCGTGGTTCTTTTTGCTGATCCAGAAGGTTTGTGTGGCGTGGCGCCTACCGTTATCACTTTCGTTCACCAGTTTCCAACAATCTACCTTTTGGTTATCCAGCGTAGCAATTACTTCGCTGCCGGTTACTTTGTAAAGTACGTACTCCGGCTTGCCGAAGCCCGCATCGTAAAAGTTGATGGCAAAGGTTTTGCCTGCAGCTAATGGCAGCATCTCAAAGGTTTCTATATCCAGGTTCCAGTTAAAGCAGGGAGCGCTAAAATCAAGCGCAAAGGTTTTTTGCGTGTTGATAGCCACGGTATCGGCACCTGTTATTTTATTGCCAAACCAGTTGAAGGCCTTGTTTTTGCCTGCTACAGTTTCGGAATGATAGATGGGTGCAAAATCCTTCACTTTATTAACAGAATATACGGTACGGTAGCTCATGGTATCGCTGCCCAGCCAGTATTGCGTGATGGTAAATACCTTTTCGCCAGCCCGGTTTTCTATTTGCGTATTGCGCAGCCACAACGAATATCTCATCATTTTGGGGCTTTTAGGCGATTGAAAATACACAAGGTACTGGCGCATCCCGGGTTTTAAAGTTGCCGTGTTCACACGTTTATCGCCCATGCGGATGGTATCAATTTGCTGTGCGGATGCAGGTGTTGAATGGCAAAGCAAGGCCATAACCAGGGCGGCAATTATTGCGGGTATTGAGCAGTAAGTTTTCATAATGATATCTATTGTTAGCGGGTTAAGTTTTTTATTTATTGATACAAACTTGCCTGTCATCTTATTCCCTATCAAATTTTTTCAACCTTACCTACTTGATATTTAGCAATCGGACTGTTTAATTCAACGGTGGTAAAAACCACGCCGTTAGTTGCCCGTTGTTCTACCGGTTGAAGAAATTACTATATTGATTGAATAAAAGCCCGTGGTTATTTAAATTGATAGCCCGGCATCAAAAAGCTTTGTACTTTTAAGCATGAAATTGTTCAGCAGCAAACCCAGCATTATCCAATTGCAATGGATGGTGTGGGTGTTCTTTTACTTTTTAATTATGCTGTCGCTGCTGCAGATGGATAGCTTTGGGCAGTCGGTTGTTTATGCTTTTTTAAACACCGGCTTTTACGCCATCATCATTTATGGTAATATCCTCTGGCTTTTCCCGCGTTTGTATCAGCGGGGGCATATTGCTTGGTATATACCGGCGGTTATCCTGTTTCTGATTGCCGTGGGCATTGCGCGTGGGTTTCTCACCATGGCTCTCTACAACGCCTTGTTTGCCAAACACCCAGAACCAATGACCATAAAGGCCATGACCAGCTTTGTAGTGGGCGGCGTTGTGATCTTCCTGCTGAGTTTTATCTTCCGGATAGCCATTGCTTACTTTGCGCTCAAGCGCCAGTCGGATGAGATCATCGCCCAGAAAACACAGGCCGAGCTTAACCTGTTAAAATCTCAGGTGCAGCCACATTTTCTGTTCAATACGCTGAATAACATCTACTACGAGGCTTACCTGGAGGCCCCGCGCACAGCCTCGCTGATAGAACAACTCTCTAACATCATGCGCTACTTTGTGGATGAAAGCCCAAAGCAAGTGGTATCCATTAACACCGAGATCCAGTTTATAGAGAACTATATTGCGCTGGAGAAGATCCGCATCCGGTACGATATCGATATAACTTTCACCAAAACCTGCGACAATACGCTGAGCATCCCGCCCATGCTGCTGATGACCTTTGTGGAGAACATTTTTAAACACGGGATAGATAAATCGAGCACAGATAACCGGATGGTGCTTTCCTTAACACAACAAAACGCCAGGCTCATTTTTATTGCCGAAAACACTCTGCCCATTACGCCGCAACATAATTCCTCCACCGGTTTCGGGATAGAGAATCTGCGCAAGCGGCTTGTTTTATTGTACAGTACAGATTTTGAACTGCTCACCCAAAATAAAGGCGATATTTACGTGGCCAGCTTAAACATACCGCTCACATGAATTTAAGGTGCATTATTATTGACGACGAGCCAAACGCCGTGAACCTGCTGGAAGTGCTGATTGCCCAAACCACGCAATGGCAGCTGCTGGGTAAATGTTACAACGCGCTGGAGGCCCTGGATTTTTTAAAAACGCATACTGTAGACTTCATCTTCCTGGATATTAATATGCCGCACCTTACCGGTATGGAACTGGCCGGCCTGCTGCCCAAAGAAACCAAAATTGTTTTTACCACAGCCTACGCCGAGCACGCGGCTGAAAGCTACACTTACCAAACGATAGATTACCTGCTGAAACCCATCACCCTGAAAAGGTTTTTAGCTGCCACGCAAAAGATAGAAGCCAGTTTTGGCAAGCAGATGGCCACCGAAAAGCTGCAAGCTAAACCTGATGCCGGTTACTTTTTTGTAAAATCGGGCAAAACGCTGCGCCGCATCCTGCTGGATGAAATTTTATACTTTGAAGGCGAGAAGGAATATGTGCGGCTGGTAACGGGAACCGAAGAATTACTCATCTACCGCCGTTTAAAGGAGATTGAGGAGCAGTTGCAACCGCCTTTTGTGCGCGTGCATAACTCCTACATTGTGAATACCCGCCTGTTAAGCAAGGTTCAGGATAACCATATTTACATCGGCAGCAAACAGATTCCCGTGAGTGAAAAATTCAGGGAAGGTTTTATGGCAGTGATTAAACAGAGGATATTTTAGATAGGGGGATTTATCATTGCGAGCAATAGCGTGGCAATCTCGTCGTATGCAATTCGTTCATGCATTGGCTAAGAGATTGCCGCGTCGTTCCTCCTCGACATATTGTTATTTAGCTACTACGATTCCGTCAATTCCCCTCTCAGGTCTTTTTCTAAGCAGCGCTTTACTTCCAGCGGGTCTTCAATTTCGCCAAGCAGGTACATCATTTTGGTAACGGCGGCTTCGTAGGTCATATCGTAACCGTTGGCTACGCCCATATCTTTAAGCTCTTTACTGGTTTCGTAACGGCCGAGTTCAACGGTGCCCACTTTACATTGTGAGATGTCAAGGATCACTTTGCCAGCATCAATGGCGTTCTTCAGCAGATCAATAAACCATTGATCGGTAGTGGTGTTACCGGCGCCAAAGGTTTCCATTACAATACCGCGTACATCTGCACCTAAAATGGTTGCCACCACCTTCGGACTGATCCCCGGATACAGTTTAAGCACGGCAACATCGCTTACCAGCTTGTTGTGTACCTTAAGCGGGCCTTCTCCAGGCTGCCTGATATCGTTTGCACTGAAACGCAGGTGCACTCCGGATTCTGCCAGTATAGGGTAGTTTGGCGAGCGGAAAGCTTCAAACTTGGATGAATTGTATTTGAATGCGCGGTTACCGCGGAACAGCTTGTAATCAAAATAGATACAAACTTCGGGCACGCGCGATTTATCGTTCTTTTTGGCCTTGGCTATTTCAATGGCCGTCATCAGGTTTTCCTTGGCATCGGTACGTACCGCGCTGATGGGCAACTGCGAGCCCGTGAAGATAACCGGCTTATCCAGGTTTTGCAGCATAAAGCTTAATGCCGATGCGGTGAAGGCCATGGTATCCGAACCGTGCAGAATTACAAAGCCGTCCACTTCGTTATAATTAGCTTCAATTAAACCGGCTAGTTCGCTCCAAACAGCGGGGTTCATGTTAGATGAATCGATGATCTGCTCGAAAGAATGAACCTTAATTTTGCAATTAAGCTTCTCCAGTTCGGGCACATTATCCATTATCTGTTCAAAATTTATAGGTACCAGTACTTTTGTAACAGGGTCGGCCATCATACCGATTGTCCCCCCGGTATAAATGATCAGTATTTGGCTCATTGGTCAGATTTATAATTTTTTTATAATAATTACACCCCAAAGATCTTTTTAGAATTTTCGGTGGTGACATTTGCCACTTCTTCTACGCTAATTTGATACAGTTCTGCAACCTTTTGGGCTATGTATGTTAAATAAGAGCTTTCGTTAGGTTTACCGCGGTACGGAACGGGTGTAAGGTACGGAGAATCGGTTTCTAAAACTATATATTTCAGATCAATTTGTGGTAAGATTTTATCCAATCCGGCCTTTTTGTAGGTAACTACGCCGCCTATGCCCAGGTAAAAGCCCAAACCAATAATTTTTTCGGCCTGCTCCAGCGTACCGCCAAAACAATGGAAAATACCGCGCAGTTTTTCGTCTTTTTCCTGCTGCAGCACCTCGTAAACTTCATCAAAAGCCTCGCGGCAGTGGATCACAATAGGCATCCGCATTTGCTTGGCCCATTTTATCTGCAGTTTAAACGCCTGAATTTGCTCTGTAAGGAAAGTTTTATCCCAATACAGGTCTATCCCTATCTCGCCTATGGCATATATCTCGTGCTTGTGCAAAGCCGGCTGAATAAGGGCCAGTTCGTGCTCCCAGTTCTCTTTTACCGAACAGGGGTGCAGGCCAAGCATGGCAAAGCAGTTGCTGGGGTAAGCGTTCAAAAGCTCATCCATTAAAGGTACCGATGCGGCATCTACATTGGGTAGAAACAGGCGCTCTACCTTATTATCCAGGCAGCGCTGCATCAGTTCGGCACGTTTTGTACTATCGGTTTCGTAGTACAAATGGGTATGTGTATCTGTTAACACCATGCTGCAAAAATAAAAAAGCCTTCGTTGCGGAAGGCTTTTGGTGTGATTAATTTTTCTTTTTAACCGCGGTTCGCTTTTTAGCAGGTGTTTTTGATCTTACACCTTTTGCTGCCGGTTTAACAGCAACAGCTTTAACCCTGGTAACTTTAACAACTTCTACATCAAATATCAAGGTAGCAAATGGCGGGATTGCAGGGCCGCTTCCGCGTTCGCCGTAACCAATGGCAGATGGAATAATGAACGTTGCTTTAGAGCCTTCGTTCAATAATAACAAACCTTCATCCCAGCCTGCTATTACTTTAGATTTACCTACCGGAAACTCAATAGGCTCATAAGGGCGGCCGGGCTGATCTAAACCTGCAGCTTTGGCTTCAGCCTCAATACTGGTATCAAAAACCTTCCCATCAATAGTACGGCCTACATAATTTACTTTTAGCGAGTCGCCGGCAACGGGTTTAGGCCCTGTACCTGCTTTTTTAATAATATAACGCAGACCAGATGCTGTAGACAATGGCGCCAGCTTATGGCTTTTGATGTATTCATCAGCAGTTAGTTTCTCGGCTGCTTTTATCTTCTCTAAGCCTGCATTGCGCTCGGCAATTGCCTCGGCTACAGTTTGGATCTTTTGTACCTTAACCCTGTAAACAATATTGCTGCCTGCTGCTAAAAACGCAGGGCGATCTGCCTCGTGGCCTTTAAATATCGAATCTACCGGAACTTTCACCAGTGCGCTATCGCCTGCGGCCAATAAGGGCATTACATCCATCAGGTCGCCAACGTTACGCGATGGCTGTATCTGAATCTTAACCGGCTGGCCAACTTTAAAGCTGCTGAACAATACCGAATCCTTTTCGGTACGCTGCTCTACGTTAAAGGTTACTACATCGCTCAACTTAATTTTTTCGCCGGCATTTTGTTTAATTACCTGGCATTGCACCCCATTTGGAAGGCGCTGCACATCCTGAGCGTTAGCAGCAGCTGCGGCCGCACTAAGTAATATAAGAGTATAAAAGATCTTTTTCATATAATAAAAAAGGCCTCCCGGTATTATCCGGAAGGCCATTAAATGTTATTTAATTAGCGTGCAGCCGGTGGTTGCGGCATTGCTGTTTTTGGTGCGTTAGGGTTTGCCTTAACAATATCCATTATCTCTACAGTAAATACAACTATAGCAAATGGTTTAATTTCCGGCGGGAAGCCCTGCTCGCCCCAACCAAGGTTAGATGGGATAACAAAAGTAGCTTTGCTGCCTTTGTTTAACAATTGCAAGCCTTCGTCCCAGCCTTTAATTACACGGCCTTCGCCTACGGGGATACGTAATGGCTCAAACCTGCGCCTTGGGTCGACAGGTTTTTTTGATGCTTCCATATCAGCTTTAATGCTGCTATCAAAAATTTTACCTTCTATAGTTTTACCGGTGTAGTTTACTACAGCAGTATCGCCAACAGCAATGTTAGGGCCTGCACCCGGTTTAGTTATTTCGTAGTTTAAGCCCGAAGCAGTAACGGTAGCTTTTATACCTTTATCGGCATTGTACTTTTTGATCTTACCTGGTTCTGCTTTTGTTACAGCTGCTGTTTGTACTTTAAAGTACTCAGAGATACGGCCGTTGAAAACCGCTTCGCTAAGATTACCGCGAGGGATCACCTTTTCAACTTTAACCTGGTAAATAACGTATTTACCTTTTAAGCCCGGTGGCCTTGGAGCACCTTTTTTGAAGATCGAATCGATATTGGTTTTTACCGTAGCGCTGTCGCCTTCGCTTAACAGCAAGAACGCTGCACTGATATCACCTTTTTTATTCTCTTTAGGCATCAGGTTAGGCACAGGCCTGCCTTGCTCGTATGAGTTGAACAATACCGAATCGCCATCGGTTTTCACAATCAGGCTCATGCTGATAAAATCGCCCGGTTTAATAGTTGCACCAGATTTATCGGTGTGGATATCGTACAACAAGCCGCCTTCGCCTTGTTTAAATCCACCTTTGCAGCTTGCCAGTCCGATAGTTGCAAGCGCAATAAACATTAAGTTTTTTCTCATTTTGTTATTTACTGTATTAATAGTGTTTTATACTCTGGTAATATTGATTTGAATTTTGCTACTACGTTTTCCAAACTATCTGATGATTGCCCGCCTGCCGCATTGCGGTGGCCGCCCCCATCGAAATATTTTTTACAGATCTCATTTGCCGGAAACGTTCCTTTTGAGCGTAATGACAATTTCACCTTATCGCCGCGTTCTACTATAAACGCCGCAAAGCGGATGCTGGCCATTGATAAGGCATAGTTAACAATGCCTTCGGTATCGCCGGTGTTAACATCATACTTAGCTATATCGGCTTTACTAACGGAAATAATGGCCGTATTGTATTCGTACAATACTTCCAGGCAGTTAGCCAGGCAGTGGCCCAAAAAGCGTAATCGGTTTTCAGATGCACTGTTATAGATCAGCTCATGTATGCGCCAGTTTACCGCGCCTGCATCAATCAGGTCGGCAGCTATGCGGTGCACATCAGAGGTGGTATTTGGCAAGCGGAAGGAAGCAGAATCGGTAAGGATACCGGTGTACAAACAGGTGGCTACATCCTTATTAATGTATTCTTTGCCGCCAAGTTCGTTCACTATCCAGGTGTAAACCAGTTGTGCTGTCGCGCAGGCGTTAATGTTCCAGTAACGGTAGTCATCAAAATCCTGTGGTTCCAAGTGGTGATCTATCATTACCTTGTAAGCGCTGCTTTGGCCTACCAGTTCGCCCATTTCGTTAATGCGGCTCAGCGCGTTAAAATCAAGGCAAAAAATAATATCGGCATCGGCTATAAGCACGGCGGCTTCTTCGGTGTGTTCTGTGTAGATCATCACATCCTCGTTGCCGGGCAGCCAGGCTAAAAAATCGGGGTAATCTGTAGGTGCTATCACCTTAGCGTGATGGCCCAACTGGATCAAATAATTATACAAACCTAACGATGACCCCATAGCGTCGCCATCGGGTTTATGATGCGTAGTGATAACTATTTTTTGGGGCTGAGCTAAAAGTTCTGCAAGCGAGGCTAAATCCAACATCAATTTTTAAAAAGAAGCTGCAAAGCTAAATAAATTAATTAAATACAAACAGCTTATTTAATAGTAAAAGCTTTATGTTTCAGATGTAAAACCCTACTTTTGCGCCAATTTTAATGATCTAAAACAAAGATTAACACAAATGAAGACCAACAGAACGTTTACCATGATAAAGCCGGATGCTGTAGCAAACGGACACATTGGTGCTATTGTAGACCAGATAACCAAAGCAGGTTTTAAAATTATAGCCCTTAAATACACTGCTTTAAGTGCTGAGAAAGCCGGCGAATTTTACGCTGTACACGCCGAGCGCCCTTTTTACAAGGATTTGGTTGGCTTTATGTCATCAGGCCCTATTGTTGCCGCTATCTTAGAAAAAGATAACGCGATAGAAGATTTCCGTAAACTGATAGGCGCTACCGACCCGGCTAAGGCTGATGCTGGTACCATCCGTAACCTGTTTGCAAATTCTATTGAAGCTAACGCTATCCACGGTTCAGATTCTGATGAGAACGCGGATATTGAAGGAAATTTCTTCTTCTCTGCTTTCGAAAGATTCTAAAGAAAATATTGTACCCGGTTGTAATTTTAAATTTACAGCCGGGTATTATTTTTTGCTTGTTTTATAAATTATAACTGCCTACCTTTACGTTATCAGGCAGTTATGCCTCCTATAAACCAATTAAGCTCATGAAGTCGCTTTTTAAATACCTAATTTACTCAGTAATAATTGTGACGCTGTTGGTTGTTTCGCTTGATATTTTCCGTGATCACCCCGAAGCGCAGTTCGCCTTTATTTTCCCGGGGATCTTTGTAGTAGTTTTCTCTAAAATTATGGATGATACTCTACGCGGTATCAGTTCGCGGATGCGTTTGTCTAAAAACAAATAGGCTTACAAAAAAACTATTTCTTCCACCAAAAGCATCTTTGCATCTTCGTTTATCTTGGTAATGATCTGGCTGCGCATTAACAACAGCTCATTTTTTATTACCGATGATTCTATCCGCAGGAACAATTTTTTATCCCGGATGAACAACTCCTTAGTGCGGTTTGCTACCGATTTACCCACCAGGTTTGGCCAGGCGGCAACAATACCAGTTTCATCGTAACGGCGTTTTATTTTATATACATTAAGCATTTGCTCAATGGCTTCTTTAAGCGATTTATCGTTTGTTCTACGCATCTATAGTTCCCTCCGCTACTTTAAATAATCTTACATCCACACTAATCGCCTCAAAAATATCCTTTACCCGGCTTATACTGGTATCGGTGATAAAAACCTGCCCAAAATCGTTATCAGATACCATTTGCATTAGCTTAGTTACCCGGCCTTCGTCCAGCTTATCAAAAATATCATCCAGCAGCAGCAAAGGTTTAAACCCTTTTTTTTGGGTGAGGAAGGTGTATTGCGCCAGTTTTAAAGCTATTAAAAAAGATTTTTGCTGCCCCTGCGAGCCAAACTTTTTCATGGCCATGCCGTGGATGTTAAACTGCAAGTCGTCTTTATGGATACCCGAGGTGGTGCGCTCCAGGACTCTGTCGCGTTCAATATTTTTCTTCAGCAGACCGGCCAGGCTGTTCTGCAGCAATTGCGATTCGTAAACCAGCTCCACCTGCTCGGCACCGTTGCTTATAAAGCTGTAGTGCTGGTTAAATATAGTGGTGAAAATTTCCATAAAGGCCCGGCGCTTCTCAAAAATACGCGAGCCGGATGCCGTGAGCTGTTCATCTAATACCGCCAGCAAATCCGGGTCGTAACGGCCGGTATCTGCTATCAGTTTCAGCATGGCATTGCGATTGGCCAGGAATTTATTATAAGCGATCAGCTCATCCAGGTACTGGTTATCGGTTTGTGAGATAACGTTATCTATGAACTTGCGGCGTTCCTCGCTCCCCTCTATAATAATGCTGATATCATAAGGCGAGATCATCACCAGGGGCAGCAGACCAATATGGTCTGCCAGGCGCTGATAATCTTTTTTATTGCGTTTGAATTGTTTCTTCTGGTTACGCTTTACGCCGCAGGCCACTACTTCTTTATTGCCGTTCTTCTCGAAAACGCCGTTGATCATAAAAAAGTCGGCGCCTTGTTTTATCTGCTGGCTATCTATGGGGTTAAAATAACTTTTACATAACGAAAGATAATGGACAGCATCCAGCAGGTTGGTTTTGCCCGCCCCGTTGTTGCCCACAAAAGCATTTACACCAGTGCTGAGTGTAAGCTCGGCTTCGGTATAGTTCTTAAAATTTAAAAAGGATAGCTGCTGCAGGTACATGGGATGGCAAATTTAGGGATTTTTGGTGGATAGTGAGTGGTTGACTGGGTTGATTAGTAAATGGTTTTATTGGCGAGGGCTTCCTATCATTGGTTGAAGTTTTTTAACTTCCACTTAAAACGTGTTAAGCTTTCAGCTTAACACCCAAAGCATTAGTGATTGTAAGGCTTTAGCCCCTGTGGGTGGCCTTGTGCAGGGCTAAAGGGGCCAGAACGCAGCGCAGCCCTGCAAAGCACGGGCCGGAGGCAATGCCCAAAGCATACGGCCGATTGTAGCCCGCAGCAGCAACTTAATCAACCAATTAAGTACTTTAAATGAAGCGAAATATTTATTTGGTAAAAGTTTTGAAAACCGTATTTTTGCAAACTTAATTTTTAAATACAGATGTCAGCAACCGAGGTGAATGCTAAAACTACAGCAGAAAATAAAGAAGTAGTAAAGAGCGGTAGTTTTGTTCAGGAGAACCAAAAAAGCTTGTTATTTATAGCAGGTGCCATAGTTTTAATGGTAGCTATATACATTGCTTACTTAAAACTTTACCTGGGCCCACGGGAGGTTACCGCTGCCAACCAAATGTATGTAGCACAAGATTTTTGGGCTAAAAAAGATTGGGACAAAGCTATAAAAGGCGATGCCGGTTACCCTGGTTTTGAGAAGATCATCAGCGAGTACAGCAACACTAAAACTGCTAACCTGGCTTACTTCTACCTGGGTTCTGCATATTTAAACAAAGGCGAGTACCGTAAATCAATCGACAATTTCTTAAAATACAGCGGCAATGATGTTATGGTTGCTGCCGAAGCTTTTGGTGGTGCAGGTGATGCATCTGTTGAGCTGAAGGATTACGATAAAGCTGAAGACTATTTTAAAAAGGCTGTTGATAAAGCAAGCAACCCTTTCCTTTCTCCGTTGTACCTTAAAAAATTAGGCTTGGTTTACGAGGCTAAAAAAGATAACCAGGCTGCGGTTGAAACCTACAAAAAAATTAAAACTGACTACCCTGCAAGCGCAGAAGCACAAAATATTGACGCATACATAGCACGCACCGAAGCTAAATAATAGCCGGGCAGATATGCTACAAGGGTTGTAATTGTTATAAAGGTTAATTAAAGCCTTGTAACAGTTGCAACCCTTTCTTTTTTTCACTTATTTTATAATCTTTACTTACAGCACTATGGCAACCCATTTAAAGAACCTATCCGATTTTTCAACCGCCACCGAGATCTCTTCAGCAGAAGGTTTCACTTTTGGTATAGTTGTAGCCGAGTGGAACGCCGAAATTACCAACGCCCTTTACCAGGGTGCTTACAGCAGCCTGCTTAAATATGGCGCAAAGGCAGAAAATATTCACAGTTACCCGGTGCCGGGCAGCTTTGAATTAACAAGCGGTGCCGAGCTGTTGCTGCAAACCGGCAAGTTTGATGCCGTGATATGCCTGGGCTGCGTTATACAGGGCGAAACAAGGCATTTTGATTTTATTTGTAATGCCGTAGCAAATGGGGTAAGCAATGTTGCTATTAAATATTCTAAACCTGTTATATTTGGAGTACTCACCACCGATAACCAGCAGCAGGCCATTGACAGGGCCGGCGGCAAACATGGTAATAAGGGTGATGAAGCAGCTGTTACTGCCATTAAAATGGCAAAACTGGCTGAAACATTAAAAGGCTAAAAGCGTATAAACTAATTATATAATAAAAGGATGAAGAAGATTGTTTACATTATGATAATTGCACTGGCTGTGGGCAGCATATCTGCATGTTCTAATAAATTGTGCCCGGCGTATGGCTCATACCCAAGGGGCCGCTAGTATTTGTCATTTTTTATCTGTTGATATAAAACTTTAGGCAGTTTTACATTGTATTTACTTTTAAACGGGTTTATACAATTACTTTCGCCTTATGGAATGGATACAGCTGGATTCGGCTTCGCAACTGGATAACATAAAACAACAAGAGGGTTATAGCTTAATTTTTAAACACAGCACGCGCTGCTCTATCAGCATGATGGCTAAAAGGCGCTTCGAGCTGGATTGGGAGAACCTGCCCGCCGATATGCCCCTTTACTTTTTAGACCTGATAAAACACCGCGACTTGTCTAACAAGGTAGCGCAGGACTTTCAAGTGCACCACGAGTCGCCGCAGTTACTGCTAATTAAAGATGGCGAATGCGTATTAGATCAATCGCACGGCGGCATCTCGGTTGATGAAACCGTGAGTGTGTTGAATTAATTATAGAGACGGGAAGTCTGAAGACCGAAAGTCGGAAAGACGAAAATATATACGGTAGTCCTTAAGCTTTGCTTGAGGACTTTTTTGTGTTTGTTCACTTCCGGACTTTTAGCCGCAATGATAATCTCCTTCTCCCGGATTTTTAGCCACAATGATAATGTCCTTCTTCCGGACTTTCGGTCTTACCGTCTTCCGGACTTTTTAATAAATCACCTATCTGCAATATTTTATTCGCCTCGTAGGGCGTTAAAGTGTTTTTAACTACTTTTGTAATATGATTGATTTGCCTGTAGTGCCCGCTAATCAGCCGCAACGCAAGCCAGACTGGCTTAGGGTTAGGCTCCCGGTAGGGAAAGAATATGCCCACGTGCGCGGTTTGGTTGATACCCATAAGCTCCATACCATTTGCGAAAGCGGTAATTGCCCCAACATGGGCGAGTGCTGGGGTGCCGGCACGGCAACTTTTATGATATTGGGTAACATTTGTACCCGCAGCTGCTCGTTCTGCGCGGTAGCAACCGGCAGGCCTTTGGCTGTTGATACTGATGAACCTAACCGTGTAGCCAACTCGGTTAAGCTGATGCAGGTTAAACATTGTGTAATCACATCTGTAGACCGCGACGATATTAAAGACGGCGGATCTATCATCTGGGCCGAAACCATTAACGCAATCCGCCGTGAAAGCCCGGATACTACCTTAGAAACTTTACTGCCAGATTTTCGCGGCATCTGGGATAACCTCGACCGCGTTTTAGAAACCCGCCCCGAAGTGGTATCGCATAACCTGGAAACCGTGCGCCGCCTAACCCGCGAAGTACGTATACAGGCTAAGTACGACCGTAGCCTGGAGGCTTTACGCAGGGTATCTGATACCGGCCTGCGCACCAAATCGGGCATCATGCTTGGCCTGGGCGAAAAGGAAGAAGATGTTTTAGAAGCCATGGACGATCTGCTGGAAGCAGGCGTACACATTTTAACGCTTGGCCAATACCTGCAGCCAACCCGTAACCACCACCCGGTTATTGACTGGATACACCCAGACCAATTTGCAAGCTATAAAGAATGGGGATTGAAAAAAGGATTCAGATATGTTGAAAGCGGCCCGCTGGTGCGCTCATCGTATCATGCTGAAAAGCATTTGTTTGAAATGTAATTAATCCTTTCTATCTTTCACCCAAGTTGAGCAAGAAAAGAAAAATATCACTCTCTGAGGAAGAACTGGTTCTCGCACTGCGCAACCGCGAAAAAATTGCGGTTGAGGCATTGTACGATATGTATTCCTCCTCTTTGTTTGGTGTTATATCCCGCATTATAACCGATACTGCCGTTGCCGAAGATATTTTACAAGAAACCTTTGTAAAAATATGGCATTCCTTTTCGGGGTACAGCAGCGAAAAAGGCCGCCTGTTTACCTGGATGGTGAATATTGCCCGTAACCTGGCTATTGACAAGGTACGTTCTAAAGATTTTAAGAACCAAAACAAAAACCAGGAGCTTGAAAATAACGTAACTTTTATAGACGAACAAAGGAACACAGTTTACAAGCCTGAACTGCTTGGGATCAGGGATTTAGTATCTACCTTAAAGCCCGAACAAAAATCCATCCTCGATCTCGTGTACTTTAAGGGTTACACCCATGTGGAAGCGGCTGAAGAGCTCAATGTTCCGCTCGGCACCATTAAAACGAGATTAAGAATGGCCATCCTGCAGCTCAGAAAACATTTTAATTAAGTGGAAAACATCAAGGAGTATATAGAATCGGGGATATTGGAACTTTATGTTCTGGGCGACCTTAGCCCGGAAGAAAAGTTGCAAGTGGAGGCGGTGGCTGCCGAAAATACTACCGTGAGGGAGGAGATTTCGGAGATAGAACGATCTATGGAGTTTTACGCTGAAGAACACGCTGTTGAACCATCTGAAGCATTAAGGGGCAAAGTATTAAACAGTTTATTAACCAACTTAGGCGACGACAGAACTTTTACAAAACCACGCAAACATAACGACGAAGAAAAATACGAAGAAGAAGAGGATAATGTAATACCCCTGCCCGCAAGGCAGAACAGCTTTTTTAAATATGCCTTTGCTGCCTGCCTGATGTTGCTATTGGTAAGCATTTACGGTTTAATAAATTTATACAGTAAACTACAGGATACTAATACACAGCTTACGGCTATGCAGCTGGACAGGCAAAAAATTGCTAACCAGGTTAACGTAAGGGATAACGAGCTGGATATGTATCGCGACCCATCGTTTAAAGTATTTAAACTGAGCGGTACTGCCAAAACACCAACTGCAGCGCTTACTTTGGCCTGGAGCCCGGTTAAGCAAAAGGTTGTGCTGGATATGAAGAGCATGAAACTGCCCGAGCATGATAAGCAGCACCAATACCAGCTTTGGGCGCTTGTTGCCGGTAAACCGGTAGATCTGGGCGTATTTGATGCCTTAGGCGAAGCAGATACAGCCGGAGTTAAAGAGATGAAATCTATAGCACAGGCAGATGCCTTTGCGGTAACCCTGGAGCCTGCAGGCGGCAGCATTAACCCAACGTTGGACCAAATGGTGGTAATGGGCGCTACCAAATAAACACGACACCCTACAATCTTCCTTATAAAAAACGAAAGGCTGGCTTGCTTAACGCAAGCCGGCCTTTTACAATTACTGCATTTTTAGTTATTCAAATAAAACCAAAATAAAAACTACGTGTTACTGTAACTATTATATATATCGCACGTCATATATGTACTTAGTTTGAAGTATTTAGTTCTTTATAAGATCAGTTAATAGTTAATTAAAAGAGACGGGATGTTTGATACTTACTCCCGTCTTTTTTTATGCCTTTAATTTTGCCATGGTAATTGGCAACTGCTGAATGATCTTACCTGGCAGCGTAACGTTCATGCGGTTGGGCACTGCCAGTTCATCTCCCGCTTTACCATGAATATAAACACCTAAGATACAGGCTTTCTGCGGCGAATACTTCTGCGCCAGCAGGGATGCAATGACTCCCGTTAACACATCACCCATCCCACCGGTTGCCATAGCGGCGTTACTTGTAGAGTTGAAATACAATTTGCCATCCGGCGTAGCGGTTATGGTGTAATCGTTTTTCAGCACAATAATAAGATTCAGTTCCTTTGCTTTTTCCTGAGCGGTTTGCAGGCGCTGCCACCAGTTGGTATGCTCGCCAAACAGGCGGTCGAACTCTTTCATATGAGGGGTGAGGATGCTACCTGCTGGGAGTTTCTTCAGCAATGCTTTATTCTCGCCTAACAGGTTCAGCGCATCGGCATCAACAACCAGCGGCTTGTTGTAATTTTTAAGGATAGCTTTCAGCAGTTTTAACGCATCAGCATCTTTACCTAAACCCGGGCCAACTGCAATGGCGCTGAACTTGTCCCATTCTATTTTGGGCGTTTGTCCGTCCGTCCGCTGGATGGCCATAAGTTCGGGCATGTAGGTATTTAGGGCTGTTAACCCGCTTTGCGGAATGCATGCGGTAGTTAGCCCGGCTCCCGCATGTGCACATGCCGAAGCAGAAAGCAAAGCCGCCCCCATGGTTTCATCCTTACCGGCAATAACAAGCGCATGGCCGTAAGTGCCTTTGTTACTGAAACGGTGCCGGCGTTTGATCATGCCGCGCACATCTTCTTCCTGCACGTATAAGTAAGGGGTATTTGCCGAACTGATAAATTTCTCGCTCAACCCTATCTTCACCACCTCGCAGCAATTGATATACGGCCCCGATTCGGGCAGCAGGAAGTTGATCTTGGGCTGCTGAAAGGTTATGGTGATCTCCGATTTCAGGATAACCGCATCCTTCGGGATCTCGCCATCTGTAAAGAATCCGGTAGGTACATCTACCGCAACAACCGTTTTCTTCAGGCTGTTAAGATACTCTACCAAATGTTTATAATCCCCGGCAAGCGGTTTGTTTAAGCCGCTGCCCAGCATGGCATCTATAATTAGATCGCATTGCTCGTCGGGCGGGTTTTCGCCCGGTGTTATCTCTGTTACTTTAATTTCACCAACTCTTTTCAGGTTTGCATTGAAATCATCGCTGGCCTTATCGCTGAAACGGGTGATCTTGATATTAATGAGATTGTACCCATGATCATTCAACAAGCGGGCTATCGCCAGGCCATCGCCGCCGTTATTGCCCGTACCACAGTAAACGGAAATGCTTTTCCGTTTATCCTGAAAATGATTGATGAACCAACCCACAAATGCCTTAGAAGCCCGCTCCATCAGATCTACAGATGAGATGGGCTCATGCGCTATTGTATAAGCATCCGCTTCGCGAATTTGCTTTGAAATAAGTAGACGTAGCATACAATCCTAAAGATAGGATTTTAAGGAATTGTTTTGGGGAAGAATTAATAATGATACCTGCATTGCAAAATCACTATAGCATCATTATCAATTTTATACGCTATGCGATGTTCTAAATTTATCCTGCGCGACCACCAGCCTGCAAGGTTATGCTTCAAAGACTCGGGTTTGCCACTTCCCTCAAACGGCATCCGCTCAATTTCCTTTACTAACGTGTTGATCTTTTTTAAGGTTACTCTATCTGTGGCTTGCCAGTATAAATAATCTTCCCATGCCTGACCGAGGAATGTTATCTTCATTCTACAATAAGGCTTCTCTCTTTGGCTAACCTTTTTTCGTAATCTTCAATACCCTGCAATAATCGCAAAGCATTTTTGGGGCTTTTTAAAAGATAAAAGGTTTCTTCCATACTCTCATAGTCGGATTTAGAAAGCACAACCACATCTTCACCGTTAGCACTGGTTACAAAAAGCGGCGTATGATTTTTGCGTACTTTATCCAGATAAGATTTTAGCTGCTGCCTGAAAGATGTATAAGTGGTAACCTCCATAGCGATCAATTTTAATAAAGATAAATAGTATAAATTACATGTACAACTTTACGTACATGTAATTTATTATCCTTTTCGCTACCACAAGATAAGCACAGCGTATCTCGTGGTAGCCATACGCCGATAGATATTTCACTCCTCAACCTAACGGAGGCATGTTTACTTTATCCCCATTTCCTTCTTCAAAAACTTGCCGGTAAAACTATCCTTTACTTTGCATAAACCTTCGGGGGTGCCGCTGAACAGGATCTTGCCACCGCCGGAGCCGCCTTCGGGGCCGAGATCTATCACGTGGTCTACCACTTTTATTACATCCAGGTTGTGCTCAATAACCAGTACCGTATTGCCTTTATCAACCAGTTGGTTAATAACGCCAAGCAGTACGTTAATATCCTCAAAGTGCAGGCCTGTGGTAGGCTCATCCAGTATATAAAAGGTGTTGCCGGTATCTTTTTTAGAAAGCTCTGTTGCAAGTTTAACACGCTGCGCCTCACCGCCTGATAATGTAGTGGATGATTGCCCCAGCGTAATATAGCCCAAACCAACATCAAACAAGGTTTTCACTTTGCGGTAGATAGCCGGGATATGCTCAAAGAATGGTGTAGCATCCTCAATGCTCATATCCAGCACATCGCTGATGGATTTACCGCGGTAACGCACTTCCAGCGTTTCGCGGTTGTAGCGGCGGCCACCGCATTCTTCACAAGGTACCTGTACATCGGGCAAAAAGTTCATTTCTATCACCTTCTGACCGGCACCCTGGCAGGTCTCGCACCGCCCGCCTTTTACGTTGAACGAGAAACGGCCGGGTTTATACCCACGGATGCGCGACTCGGGCAGCGCCACAAACAGGTTACGGATATCTGAAAACACCCCGGTATACGTAGCGGGGTTACTGCGCGGCGTACGGCCGATAGGTGTTTGGTCTATCTCAATTACTTTATCAATATGCTCCAATCCCTCTATCTTTTCATATGGCAGCGGGTGCTTTTTGGCACGAAAAAAATGGTGGTTCAGTATCGGGTACAGCGTTTCGGTAATCAGGCTGGATTTACCGCTGCCAGATACACCGGTTACGCCGATAAGCTTCCCTAACGGAAAATCTACCGATACCTTTTTAAGGTTATGCCCGGTAGCTTTTTTAAGGCTCAGTGTATTGCCGTTACCCTCGCGGCGTTTCTTGGGGATGGCAATCTCACGCTCGCCGTTGATGTATGATGTGGTAAGCGTGTGCTTGGTCATCAGTTCGGCAGGTGTGCCTTCGGCTACTACCGTACCGCCGTGTACACCAGCTGCCGGGCCCATGTCTATTACATAGTCGGCCTCTAATATCATATCCTTATCGTGCTCTACTACCAGTACGGTATTACCCAGGTCGCGCAGGTTTTTAAGGGCGTTTATCAGTCGCTCATTATCGCGCTGGTGCAGGCCAATGCTGGGTTCATCCAGTATATACATTACGTTCATCAGCTGCGAGCCAATCTGTGTAGCCAAACGGATCCGCTGTGCCTCGCCGCCCGATAAGGTTTTAGCCGTACGATCGAGCGTTAAATAACTCAGCCCAACATCCAGCAAAAAGCCGATACGGGCACGGATTTCTTTCAGGATCTCTTTAGCAATAACGTTCTGGCGTTCGCTCAGGCGATCTTCCAGTCCTTCATACCATTTGTTAAGGGTGGTAATATCCATGGTAGCCAGCTCGAAGATATTCTTCTCATCTACCTTAAAATGCAGCGATTCCTTCTTCAGCCTTGCGCCATTGCAGGTTGGGCAGGTACGCAGCACACGGTAGTTCTCCATATCATCCATCCCCTCGTCGTTACGGCGTTCCTGCTGCTCTTCCAGCATACGGATAATTCCATCGAAGGAGATCTGGTAGTTCTGTACGTTCCATTTGTTGTACTCCACCGCCACGCTGATCATATCCGGCGAACCGTTCAGAATAAGATCCAATTGCTCGCGTGTAAGTTTTTCCAGCGGGGTAGATAATGAGAACTCGTATTTTTTTGCCAGCGCCTTCAGCACCTGGAAGATCCACGTTTCGCGGAACTCCCCTATCGGCGCCAGGCCGCCGTTCAGGATACTCAGTTTAGGGTTGGGTATTACCGATGCCTCATCCACTTCGAAGATGTAACCCAAACCATTACACTTCTCGCAGGCGCCATACGGCGAGTTGAACGAGAAAGTGTTTGGCTGCGGCTCATCATAAGAGATGCCCGATACCGGGTCCATCAGATATTTACTAAAGTAGGCTACGTTATTATCTTTATCTGCAATACGGATGATGCCTTTGGCTATCTTAAGCGCCTGCTGCACACTCTGGTACAGCCTTTTGCTGTCGCCCTCGCTTACAACCAGCCTATCTACCACAATATCAATATCATGGATTTTGTAGCGGTCTACCTGCATTTTAGGTTCAACATCTGCAATGGCGCCATCAATGTACACCTTCAGGTAGCCTTGCTTGCGAATCTGCTCAAACAGTTCGCGGTAGTGGCCTTTACGGGCTTTTACCACCGGGGCCAGTATGTTTACCGGCTGCCCGTCAAACTTCTCCATAATGGTACGCATAATCTGGTCTTCGCTCATGCGCTCCATCTTCTCGCCGGTGGTGTAGCTATAGGCATCACCTGCGCGGGCAAAAAGCAGACGCATAAAATCGTAGATCTCGGTAATGGTACCTACCGTACTGCGCGGGTTTTTGCTGGTGGTTTTCTGCTCAATGGCAATTACAGGGCTCAGGCCCGATACCTTATCCACATCAGGCCGCTCCATACCGCCCATAAACTGGCGCGAGTAGGCCGAAAATGTTTCCATATAACGGCGCTGCCCCTCGGCGTAAATGGTATCAAACGCCAGCGACGATTTACCGCTGCCGCTTAACCCGGTTATTACAACCAGCTGGTTGCGCGGAAACTTAACATCAATATTTTTTAAATTATGCACCCGGGCACCGTACACTTCCACTTCACTTTGCTCGCCCAGGTCTATTGTTTTTTCGCTCATATATACTGTAGAAAACAGGTTATGTACGGCTTGGTTTTATATTGCCGCATTAATACTAAAAAAGTTCGCAAATATACGCAAAAACGGCGGTGTTTCATAGGGTTAGCGCCGGCAGGGATATAGGGTTAATGTAAAATTATTGGTGAGTTAATACCTCTCCTGCTGAGGTACGAAGCAGCTGATTGCCGCCAGACAGGAATCACTGCACTTATGTTCTGCCTGCTCTCCGTTAGGTTCTGTTATGGGTTGTTGCCCAGCCTCTGGACGTTACTTTCTTTTTTTCCGCAAAAAAGAAAGTAACCAAAGAAAAAACTCCCGGCTTGGTTATGCACTTTCAAAGTCAGCGGTGCTGCCAAGCCTGTGCTATCTGTGCATTCCCGAGGCCGATTTTAGAAGAGGCTTCGTTAGGGTTTGCAGGAGGCAGGTTTATACCCTTGCGCATTTTACCAATCATCTACTTACATCTTATAGTAGTTGTACACATAAAACTGCATTAATCAGCAGGAGGAAAAGAAATTACTTTTTCACACTTTTTACATCCACCGGCTTTGCCGGGGTTCTGCCAAATTTTTCAACACGTGGAGTTGTGCTTGATTTAGCCGCATTAGGATCTGCACCTTTGTCAATAAATTTTTTAATTGTTGCTTTCGCCATCATTTTATTTTTTAGGTGGATTAACTGGCGGCTGAACTTGCGGTTGTTGAGGAATAGAATTTGGCTGTGAAGGCACTCTCCCTTTCTGAAGATCAGGCTGATAGATTTGCGGCTTGATATCTTTTGACATAATTTTATCTTTATATGTTATGTTTGACTGTGAAACTTTATAAGCGTTTATTGAACAAAATATCACTAACAACGCAATTCCCAAAAACAATGTCGCAGTTGCGGACCAATTTAATACTGAGATTCGCTTAACGTATGTTTTTAACTTTTTTTCTGGATGACTTCTATCTTCACCACATTCTGCATAAAGTATACGGCATCTTTCAGTATATAAGCTTGATAATTGGTGAGATACTAAATTACTAAGTAAAGTTATCGATAAAAACACCCAGCTCCAAATCAAATACCAGACGGCATTTGACTCCTTTAAATTAACAACTTTTTCTAAGAAAGTGAGCGACAAGATCAAAGTACCAGCTGCTATATAAATTATGTTCTTCTCATAGTCATCCTCGCCTTTTTCCTTTATTCTTGAAAAGTCTTCATTTTCTTTTTCTGATAATGCCATCTTAATAGTTATTATTATAATATTTAGGTAAGTATAATAATTTCATATAATCTTACAAAGATAAATCTAATATTTTTAGCATTTCACATGAGTTTTAAACGCCTTATTAGTTATCAATATTGTTGCTGCCTTTCGTAGTCTATCTATATTCCCCCCGCTGCTGCAAGCGTACCGCATATGGCCCAAATTCAATTAATTAACAGCGGGCTGCCAAGCGGGACACTTGCGGTAGCGCCAGAGAATAAGGCTCCGCATTTCTTCTTACTTCATCATTAATTATTCCTTACTCAGCATTCGATATTAATTCTATCTCCCCCCAACAAAAAAAGCCGCCCTGCTTGCTGCAGAACGGCTTTAGAATGTGCTCCGTAATCCTAAAATTACTTTAATTGTTGGCTACCAGCAATAGTGGTAGTGGTGTTTGCATGTAGCTGTAAAAGTGGGTGTAGCCGTACTTTTTGGGCTTATTGATGATTTCTTTCATGGCAATAAGCTTGTAAACGTACGAGCCGGTTTCGCGGTTAAGGCTCATGCGGAAGTAATTATCCTCATTTTGCCTGTTAATGGCGCGCTCCAGCTTTATGCTGCCGTTGTTGTAAGCGGCGGCGGCTAAGGTCCAGCTGTTAAATTCGCCGTACAGTTCTTTAATGTACTTGCAGGCGGCAATGGTAGACTTGCGAATGTTCATCCGTTCGTCTACACCGCGGCCAACCTTTAAGCCGTAAGAGCGGGCGGTACCGGGCATAAACTGCCAGATGCCTTTTGCCCCCTTAGGCGATGTGCCTTCGCAAAGACCGCTCTCCACCAGTGGCACGAACTTAAAATCTTCGGGGATACCGTAGGCCTTTAAGATGGGCTCAATGATAGGGAAAAGCTTTTCGGCCTTAATGTGCAGGATGTTCGACTGCACCTTTTTAAACCTGTGTGTTGATATGGATTTTTTAAGTTTAAGGGTAACCCTTTTGTCGTTAACCGGCAGTGCTTCGTTGGCAAAATTAAACCCTTCTTCAGCATCGGCCGCAGCCTTAAAAAAGATGGGTACAGCGGCACTGTAGTTGATGTTTTCGGTAACGATTGTTGCAGATTTTTCTGCTGTTTTTACAGGTTCTGTACTAAAAATGTTAAGTGTGGAAATGATAACCAGCACCACGATTACGGAGCACGTAATTAAGTGTTTTTTACGCATTTCTAATTTACTCATTAATTAAACATTTGGTATGATGTGCCGCAAAGGTAGGCTATACAAATCACATAATCAAATACTTATATTTTACTTAGTGTTTTGAGTTTTAAAACAAACGCCAAAAATCGTTGTTTAAAGCGGTTTAAACCGTGTTTTTGAACCCGATTAATTTTTTGTTTTTTTAGCTTAAAAATGGATAAAAAGTTGTAATTTTGACCCTCACGCTGCGAAAGCGCAATTAAAAAAATTATGGTATTTAAGAGACCAACCGGTAGTCGCGACGACAAGCCAAACAGATCATCAGACCGCTCAAAAAGTGGTGATGGTACTTCAAAAAGATCAGCCTCTTCATCGGCAGGAAAACCCTACGGAACCCGCGGTGCAGATGGCAAAAAGAACTTCTCTACAGACAGGAGATCTTCTACAAATTCAAAACCATATGCAGACAGGACGGATTCTGATGGCGAAAAGCCAAACAGGGGTTCGGCAGGTGCTTCTTCATTTGGCGGCGAAAAAAAATCATTCAGCCCTAAAGGTAAACCTTACAGCGGCCGCCCGGCAGACGGTGGCAGCGACAGGCCTAAACGCAGCTACGGCGGCGAATCATCTTTCGGTGACAAAAAATCCTTCACCCCTAAAGACAGGCCATACAGCGGACGCCCAACCAGCGGCGATGGCGAAGACCGCCCTAAACGTGGTTTAGGCCCGGCATCATTCCCAAACAAAAAAACATTTACCCCTAAAGATAAACCATACGGCAGCCGCCCTACCGGTAATGAGGATGCAGGCGAAAGAAAACCTTTCGGCGCACGCGGCAGGGCAGGTGCAGGCGACGACAGGAAGAAAAGCTTTGGCGATAAACCCGCCAACCACGTTCCATACAACCGCGAGCCTAAGACAGGCACCGGCAAAAAGGATTTTGCTAACACTACCTCGGGCTTTAAAAAGCGTGATGAGGACAGGCCACAAAGCGATGGGCCTACCCGCACCATGCGCAGCCGTAAAAACCCGGCAGCACCAAAAGCAAAAGACGACGGCCTGATACGCCTTAACCGCTACATTGCCAATGCAGGCATTTGCAGCAGGCGCAAAGCCGATGAACTGATTGCCGCAGGTGTGGTATCGGTAAACGGTGAAGTGATAAACGAGCTGGGCCACAAGATAGACCCGGTTAAAGACCTGGTACGTTACAACGGCGAGGCTTTAAAGCGCGAGAAAATGGTTTACGTATTATTAAATAAACCAAAGGATTACATCACCACTACGGATGATCCGCAGGAACGCCGCACGGTAATGCAGCTGGTAGATAAAGCCAGTCGCGAACGTATTTACCCTGTTGGCCGTTTAGACCGCAATACAACAGGTTTATTATTAATGACCAACGATGGCGACCTGGCTGATAAACTGAGCCACCCGCGCAACAGCATTGTAAAATTATATAATGTAGAGCTGAACAAAAGCCTTACCCAGGGCGATCTGAACAAGATAGGTTTCGGCCTGGAGTTGGAAGACGGATTTATTAAACCAGATAGCATTTCTTACGTAACGGGCGGAACCAAAAAAGAAGTAGGCATCCAGATCCATAGCGGTAAGAACCGCATTGTTCGCCGCATCTTCGAAAGCCTGGGCTACGATGTGGTAAAGCTTGACAGATCTGTTTACGCCAACCTCACCAAAAAAGATCTTCCGCGCGGCAGATGGCGTTTCTTGGATGAAAAGGAAGTGATCCAACTGAAGCATTTGATCCAGTTGTAAAAAAATCGTCCAAATCAGAATTGACAGGATTTAAGAATTAACAGAATATGCAGGAGCCGCTATAAAAGCGGCTTTTGCGTTTTTAGTAAACACTACGTTATTGCGTCATCGTGAGCGTAGCTTGCAATTTTTTTCTAATAGACGGAATACATGTAGTAGACATTTCTATCGAAGATTATCAATGAAGCTTCCTCCGGTCGGTCGTATTCATTCCTCACAATAACGTGCGGAGGGGAACTGCCTCGTATCTCTCAAAGATGAATGTATATTTTGCCAATTCTTAAACCCCGGAAATTCTGTTTCAGGCAGATTTTATTAACTTGCAGCACAAACCAACATTAATTACATGAAAAATTTTCTGTTAGTTATTTCGTTAGCATCCTGTATGACTGCATTTGCACAAAAAAAGCCGACCACGCCTTCTACCTTTGACCTGGTTGTAGGTACGTATACCAGCGGTACCAGTAAAGGCATCTCCGTATACCGTTTTTACACAGAAAGCGGCAGGCTGGCTTATTTAAGCAAGATAGACGACGTAAGCAACCCATCGTACCTGTGTGTATCTAAAGATAACAAATTTGTTTACGCCGTTAACGAGGATGATAAGGGAGAGGTAAGCGCTTTTTCTTTTGTGCCGAAGTCGGGCACTTTAACATTCATCAATAAGCAATCCAGCCTTGGTGCGGCGCCATGCTACATCTCTATAGATAAGGATCAGAAGAACCTTTTTGTAGCCAACTATGGCGGCGGTAACATTGCCGTGCTGCCTATTAATAAAGATGGCTCGGTTGCCGCTGCGGTACAAAGCATTACAGACCCCGGCCACGGGCCTAATAAAGACAGACAGGAGAAAGCACACGTGCACACTGCAGTGTTATCCCCTGATGAAAAATACGTGCTTTATACCGACCTGGGTACCGATAAGATCAACATCACCCGCTATAAGCCAGGCAAAGCCAACCCGCTAACCCCGGCAGACCCTGCATTTGTAAACGTTACACCAGGCGCAGGCCCCCGCCATTTGGAGTTTTCGCCTGATAAAAAACATTTGTACCTGATAACTGAAATGAGCAGCGCCGTAACCGTATATGATTATGATAACGGCAAGCTTAAACCCAAACAAACCGTTACCCTGCTGCCCGATGGCTTTACCGGTAAAACAGGCGCAGCAGATATCCACATTTCTCAGGATGGTAAATTTCTGTATGCATCTAACCGTTTAGATGCTAACGATATCACCGTATTTTCGGTAAACCAGGAAACCGGCGAACTTACCTTTGTAGACCGCAAAGCATTACCCGGCAAAGGCCCGCGCAACTTTGTGTTAGATCCTACCGGCAACTTCCTGGTGCTGGGGAATAAAGACAGCAACAGCATCCACGTGTTCCGGATAGATAAGAATACCGGTAAACTCATCGGCATAGTAAACACGGTAGATATAGGCAACCCTGTTTGTTTGAAATTTGCAGCAGCGAATTGAAGTAAAAAGTTTAAAGTTCAAAGTAAAAAGTATTTGATAAGTAAAAGGCCGGGAGCAGCGATGCTCCCGGCCTTGTTATGTTTATAAGCTTTCTATTGTAGAACTTTGATCTTTCGACTTTGAACTTTCTACTTTTAACTCTTAATTCGCTTTTACAAAAGTATAAACTACGTAGCCTGTGCCGCTGCCTACTGCAACCGGCGATTGCCACGTCATGCCGGCATCGCTTACACTGGCTATGTTTAAGCGGTAGCCTTCTTCTACATTTTTGGCTTTATCGCCTTCGTATAATTTTTTAAACTGAAACTGGGTGCCGTTGGTACCACCGTTATAAACCGACCAGAAGATGGTTTGCGATGCACCGTTAGCTAAGGTATAAATACCGTTGCCGCTGTTGGTGAGTTTCCAGGTGCTGCCTACAAATGCGCTTGGTGCGGCTTGGTCGAACACGTTTTGTACCGCGTTTGGTACAAGGCCATCGTAGCTAACGTTAGTCAAGGTCCAGGTGCCTACAAATTTACCGCGCGATACGCTGGCAGCAGATGAACCGCCCGAAACTGTATTTTTTTGTGACGAGCACGCCGAAAAAACAAAAGCAATGGCTAAAATAGCAAGGGATGTTTGAAGTATCTTTTTCATGGTTGTTGTGTGTAAGTATTATTATAGCATCATAACACAAATCTTGCCAAAAGGTTATAATAATATTAGGGCTTTTATATTAAGATCCTGAGTGGCCTGTGGCGGGAATATACTCAAACTCCAGTTCGGTATCAGGCAGCGCCTTTACATTGATAAATCCGTTTCTTTGGAGGAGTGATATTGCTTTAACGTTTGCAGCATGGGTAATGGCAATTACGCGGTTTAGGCCTATGGTGTTTAGGCCAAACGTTGTAGCCAGTTGTATAGCCTTACTCATAAAGCCTTGCCCGCGATATTGGGGCAGCAACAAAAAACCTAACTCACTGGTGTTACCTGCAAAACCTCGGTAGTATCCGCAAGTTCCGGTTACTGTACCGGTAGCTGTAGCTGTAGCTGTATCAACTATTGCCCAATGGATAGAATTGCCCTGCTGATAATCAAGATCGATGCGCTGCTGCATTACAGCGGCTTCATTAATTGTGGCCGCCTGTACGCCATCATAAAAAGAGATCTCAACCAGTTCCCTTAAATCCGAAGGCAGTACCCGGCGCAGCAGTACGCCATTACCTGTAAGTTCGGAGAAACTGGTGTATGGTGGCGGCAGCATTATAATTAGCCCTGCTGATTCTCGTTCTTGCTTTTTTCTATTACCTCTTTATAGTAGTTTTCGTACTCTGGCAATATGTTGGCCAGTTCAAACTCCCGTGCGCGTGCCAGTGCGGCCTCTTTAAATTGCTGCAGGCGCTCTTCGTCCTCTAATATATAGATGGCTTTTTCGGCCATGCCTTCTACATCACCTACATCTTTTAAAAAGCCGGTAACGCCCTCTATGTTCAGTTCGGGCAAACCGCCGGCATTGGTGCTTATAACAGGCACTTTGCAGGCCATAGCCTCTAATGCGGCCAAACCAAAGCTTTCTGATTGCGATGGCATCAGGAACAGGTCCGACACGGAGAGGATCTCTTCAATAGCATCCTGCTTACCTAGAAAGCGCACATGCTCATTAATACCCAAATCTCGGGCCAGTTGCTCGCAAACGGAGCGCTCGCCGCCGTCACCTACCATTAATAGTTTTGATGGGATCTTTTTAACCACCTCGGCAAAGATCTTCACCACATCTTCTGTACGTTTTACCTTACGGAAGTTGGAGGTATGCACCAAAACCTTCTCGCCGTTAGGGGCGATGGCTTTTTTAAAGTGATCCTTCGGCTTCAGGCTGAAACGGGTAAGATCTATAAAATTCGGGATCACTTTAATATCGTTCACAATATCAAAGAAACGGTAGGTGTCCTGTTTAAGGTGTTCAGACACGGCGGTTACCCCATCAGATTTATTGATAGAGAAGGTTACCACCGGGTTGTACGTACGATCTTTACCAACCAGGGTAATATCGGTACCATGCAGGGTGGTTACCACCGGGATATAAATACCGTAGGTAAGCAGGATCTGCTTAGCCATAAACGCTGCGGAAGCATGCGGAATAGCGTAATGTACGTGCAGGATATCCAATTGTTCAAAGCGAACAACATCTACCAAACGGCTGGCCAGGGCAAGCTCATAGGGCGGGAAATCAAACAAAGGGTATTTGGATACGGAAACCTCGTGGTAAAACAGGTTCTCCGAAAAAAGATCGAGCCGGGCAGGCTGATTGTATGTTACAAAATGGACCTGGTGCCCCCTGTCGGCAAGGGCCTTACCTAATTCTGTGGCTACAACCCCGCTACCGCCAAATGTTGGGTAACAAACTATTCCGATTTTCATGTATGCTTGTGCGATTTAAGCTGCTACAACCATTACCGGGCCAATTATAACTATAAACAACAGGCATTTAGGTACTGGCTATAAAGCATGCAAGTTTAACAGCAATTTATTAGAAATGTGTTACCCATTTGTAAAAGTTTAGTTAGAGAAGAATAAGGAGATAAGAGCCAGAAATCAAGACAGAAAGTTCAAAGAAGAATCAAGAGATAAGAACCAAAAGACAAGACGGAAAGTTTGCTAAGATGAAAGAGCAATTGATACCCGCCCTCACCATTACATGTTAAAAGGCAGACGGATTGGATACCATAGCTGCAGATACACCGTTAGGTGCTACATGTTTGGAGCAATATGCAAGAAAAGTGTTTGCGCGCCGTAGGCGCTACCCTGCAAGTTTGGAGATAATATTGAAGCGTCAGTTAGATAATCCCTTATTGATAAGCAGGGTAACGAGCATCCACCCAATAAACTAATGAACTATTGAACCAATTAAGCCACCCCGGATACCCAGTTGATGATGGCGCTATCTAAAAGGTTGTTTACCATATTGTAGGCTGCGTTGCTTTTGCTGCTTTTTTCAACATCTTCCTGGTAAATAAAGTAATCTACACCCAGTACTTTCAGCAGGCCGTCTACTTTGGTGTGTTCTTTATGTTTGTAGCAGCAGATCTTAATATTGCGGTAATACGTGTTTGATTTTAACCGGCGCAGAACGTTCTCCAGACTATCACCCATATGTGCATGATCAAAAAAGATCACATCGGGTTTTAGCTCATGAATGGATGGGAAAATTGCGGCGGACGTAGTTACCTGTTTCACGGTGTTGTAACCGGCTAACAGCGCATTTGGAAAAGCTTTAGGCGCTACCAATAGCACCTTTTTAGAACGCGTACGGATCATGCTCAAACGAATTGGGGTACGTAAAGATAAAATGTAGTTTTTACATTGCAAAACAATATTTCATCCATTTTTCATATTTATTGCCCTGTTAATGAATGATTTTATTAACATTTTTAGCGTTTGCTACATAAAAAATGTGCAAAATTAAATAAAGGTGATTTTAGCAGTTTTTAACCTTTAGAATCCACATCATTTTAATTGAATTTAGTGGGTGATAAACCGATCAAACCAATCAATATTTTGATTGGCGAAAGTCTTTATAAAGCACAAAAGGCCACCCGTTGGGCAGCCCTTTGCTAATATATGATGGAGGATAATTATTTTATCTCAAACACGGCCTGGATCTGAAAGCTCAGCTTGATCTTTTTGAAATCAATGTCAGATTCCTGCGCAACATCGGCATTCATCGCTTTAGACATGTACATAACGTTACGTGGCTGCGGAAAGCTGCTGTTATCGTTCTCTACAATGTTAATAGCGCCGCCTAATTTATCGCCTAAGCCATTTACCAGGAAAGTTGCTTTGTCCCTTGCAGCTAACAATGCTTTTAGCTTCAACTCGTTCTTCAGGGCGTTTATCTTAGAGTAATCGTAGCTATCTATATTGGTAGACTGGATCCCTTTAGGATCAACCTTGCTCAGGATCTGGTCGAACTTGTTCAGATCGCGAAACTTGATGCCGTATTGCTTGCTTGCCAAAAAGTCGGGGTTTTTCTTTTTCTCTGTAGCATAGTTCCATGAGGAAAGGCTGTTGATGGTAAAATCTTCCTTGGCAATGCCTGCTTCGGCAACGGCTTTTTCCAATTGACTTTCCAACTGCGATATGGTGATCTTCTTTTTGCCGTCGAGGTATTCTTTCAGGGAGATAGATACGTTGATGATATCAGGGGTAACTTCCTGCTCGGCAATACCGGTAACTTCTATTTTGCGGCGCAGATCTACATTCTGTGCAAATGTGCTAAGGGTTGAAGCCACTAAGGCAGCTAATACGAATATTTTTTTCATGAGTACGTGTGTTATATGTGTATGATAAGATTACGTTGTCAAGGTTTAATAGGTAACACTTATTATTATATATAGTTGTGTTAACTGTAAAGTGGGAAGAGTGTTTGAACTGGCTTTAACAATACCCCATAATTATCCAACTTTCGGCGATGACGCGATGGTGAAAGCATTCGGAGTTCAGTAGGCATAGCCCAAAAAAAAAGCCGCTTTGCAGCGGCTCTTTCTATATTCTTATAACGAGTGTGCAATCAAACTAATCTCCAATCACAAACCTCTAATTTCTAACTTAATCCTCAACCATTTCACTGTTGGGGCTGCTCACTTCGGGTTCTTCTTGTTTAAAGTACCTTTTCTGGTTCAGCAGGATCATTACAACACCTATGGAGATAGCGGCATCGGCCAGGTTAAACACCGGGCGGAAAAAGATGAACTCCTCTTTACCCCAAACAGGCACCCACGCCGGGAAATGCCCGGTAAGCAGCGGGAAGTAGAACATATCTACCACACGGCCATGAAACAGCGGTGCATAGTGATAAATAACACCGTAGAAAGTAGAATCTACAATGTTGCCAAGGGCACCAGCCAGTATCAGGGCCACCATCATTACCAGGCCCCGGTGGTTTTTATGTTTAATAAGGTGCACCAAGCCATAGCCTATACCTACAACCGCCACAATGCGGAATAAAGTTAGTGCCAGTTTGCCCAGTTCGCCGCCCAGTTCCATCCCAAAGGCCATGCCGTTGTTTTCGGTATAGTGCAGCATACCCCGTTCGCCCAGCAGGTGAATTTCTTCGCCCAGGTACATGTTTTTACGCACCCAGAGCTTGATGATCTGGTCTAACAGTACAATTATAGCAGCAGTTAAAAAAGGTTTTGTATAAGCAGCCTTCATTTATTGCCTGAGTTTAGCTTCCATAGTTAGCGTAGTGTGCGGTACAGCGCGTAAACGCTCTTTAGGGATAAGCTTGCCGGTTGCGCGGCAAATACCGTAAGTTTTATTTTCAATACGTACCAGGGCAGCTTCTAACTGCTCAATAAATTTTTTCTGGCGGGCGGCTAACTGGTTTATCTGCTCTTTTTCTAACGTTGCAGAACCATCTTCCAGTGTTTTGTAAGTGCCGGCGGTATCATCGGTGCCGTTTGCGTTTGGCGAGCTTAGTGAAGTAGCCAATGCGTTAAGCTCCTCTTTAGAGCTGCGTAACTTATCTAAGAGCAGATCTTTAAATTCCTTCAATTCTGAATCAGAATATCTTGTTTTTTCGTTCTCTTGTTTCATTTAACTTTTACTAATAGCTATTAAAATTTTATGTCCGTCAATCTCTACTTCGTCGCCTTCGGTAAGTTCAGCGTTAAGCACAAGGCTATCGGCTAAAATTTCGGCGCAGATGTAGGATAAATTATTTTTCACTGCTTCGCTGATGTAAGCATCATCAGTAACGCGGACGGTTATCCTGTCGGTTACCTCAAAGCCCTTCTCTTTGCGCAGATTCTGAATCCTGTTTACAAGCTCTCTTGATATTCCCTCCTGTTTTAGCTCTTCGGTTACCGTAACGTCTAAAGCTACGGTTAGTTTGCCTAAATTGGCTACCTGCCATCCCGGAACATCTTCCGCAATGATCTCTACATCGGTGGTGAGTAGTGAGTAGTTAGCGGTGAGTAGTTGTAAGCTGCCCTCGCTTTCTAATTTAGCTATATCATTCTGATCAAGGTTGTTAATCTCTTCAGCAACGGCTTTCATATCCTTACCAACTTTGGCACCTAATGCTTTAAAGTTTGGTTTGATCTTTTTCTTTACAAAACCATCGGTATCAGTAATGTACTCTATGGCCTTTATGTTGGTTTCTGACAGGATAAGGTCTTTCACCTTTTCCACCTGCTCCTTAAAGTTCTTATCCAGTATAGGCAACAGTATCTTGCTTAGCGGGCGGCGTACCGGGATCTCTATCTTTTTACGCAGCGATAACACCAGTGAAGAGATATCCTGAGCCAGTTGCATGCGTTCTTCCAGCGCGGCATCTACCAGTTCTGCGTTAAACTCAGGGAAGTAAGCCAGGTGTACCGATTCAAATTCCTCTTTACCGGTAACCGAGTTCAGGTCGGTATATAAACGCTCGGCAAAGAACGGCGCAATAGGCGACATCAGTTTGCTGATGGTTATTAAACAAGTATATAACGTTTGGTAAGCCGAAAGCTTATCATCCGAATTATCCGAACGCCAGAAACGGCGGCGGCTTAAGCGGATGTACCAGTTACTGAAGTGTGCATCCACAAATTCCTGTATAGCGCGGGCAGCTTTGGTAGGCTCAAAATCGGCATAGTAACCATCTACCTCTTTGCTTAAAGTATTTAAAAGCGAGATGATCCAGCGGTCAATCTCCGGGCGGTCGTTTATAGCAATCTCCGCTTCGCTGTAGTTAAATTTATCAATATTAGCGTACAGTACAAAGAACGAGTAGGTATTATATAGCGTACCAAAAAACTTACGGCGAACTTCATCCAACCCTTCAACATTAAATTTAAGGTTATCCCATGGTGATGCATTGCTGATCATGTACCAGCGGGCAGCATCGGCACCATACTGGCTAATGGTTTCGAAAGGATCGATACCGTTGCCCAGGCGCTTGCTCATTTTGTTGCCGTTTTTATCCAGCACCAAACCGTTGCTTATCACATTTTTAAACGCGATGCCGGCATTGCCAACTTCGCCGTTGATGGTTTTTATCTCGTCGCTGGCTTCGCTCAGCATCACCGCAATGGCGTGCAGGGTAAAAAACCAGCCGCGGGTTTGGTCAACACCTTCGGCAATAAAGTCTGCCGGGTAGGCGGCTTTAAAGTCCTCAGCATTCTCAAACGGGAAGTGCCATTGCGCGTATGGCATGGCGCCGCTGTCAAACCAAACGTCAATCAGATCGGGCTCGCGCAACATTTTGTTGCCATTGGCCGAGGTTAATATCACATCATCCACATAAGGGCGGTGCATATCATCCAGCTTAAAGCCTGCGGGCATAAAACCTGCTGCGATAGATTTCTCTATCTCGGCGTTCAGTTCGGCAATAGAGCCGATGCATTTCTCTTCGCCGCCGTTCTCCTCGCGCCAGATAGGCAGCGGGGTACCCCAGTAGCGTGAGCGCGACAGGTTCCAGTCAACCAAATTCTCCAGCCAGTTACCAAAGCGGCCTGTACCGGTGCTCTCTGGTTTCCAGTTGATGGTTTTGTTCAGTTCCACCATTTTATCCTTAACGGCAGTGGTGCGTATAAACCAGCTATCCAGCGGGTAGTATAATATCGGCTCATCAGAACGCCACGAGTGCGGATAGCTGTGCTCGTATTTCTGAACGTTAAACGCCTTATTTTCTTCTTTCAGCTTAATAGAGATCAGCACATCGGTAGGTTTAAATCCTTCCGCGGCACGCTCCTCATTGCTGTAATATTCTTCTTTAACGTAACGGCCGGCGTAATCGGTAACCTCTTCAACAAAGCGGCCCTGCTTATCAACAAGCGGTACATCCTTGCCGTTCTCATCCTTCACCATTACCGATGGCACGTTGTTTTCCTTACATGCTCTAAAGTCATCCGCACCAAAAACAGAAGCGGTGTGCACAATACCCGTACCATCCTCGGTAGTAACAAAGTCTGCCGGGATAACGCGGAAAGCATTCTTCTCCAGGTCTTCGTTGGTTACGTAAGGCATCAACTGGTAATAGTGCAGGCCTACTAACTGGCTGCCTTTTATTTCAGCTTCCACTTTGTAAGGGATCACTTTATCGCCGCCTTTATAATCTTCAAAAGAGGCGTTCTCGCCTTCCGGCTTAAAGTATTTTTTCACCAGGTCCTTAGCCAGTACCACGCTCACCGGGGTGTAGGTATAAGGGTTAAAGGTGCTTATTTTAACATAGGTGATATTTTCGCCAACGGCCAGGGCGCAGTTAGATGGCAGGGTCCATGGGGTGGTTGTCCAGGCCAGTATAAATACATCAGTATTTACACCGTTAAATAAAAACTCCGAATCGCCGTCGCGTTTTACTTTAAACTGCGCAGTAATGGTGGTATCCTTCACCATTTTGTAGGTACCCGGTTGGTTCAACTCGTGCGAGCTTAGCCCTGTGCCCGATTTTGGCGAATATGGCTGCACGGTATAGCCTTTGTACAACCAGCCTTTTTTGTAAAGCTGCTGCAATATCCACCAAAGGCTTTCAATATATTCGTTCTCGTAGGTAACGTAAGGGTTGTCCAGGTCTACCCAGTAACCCATTTTAAGGGTAAGGTCGTTCCAAACATCGGTGTAGCGCATTACCTCCTTGCGGCAGGCATCGTTGTACTCTTTTACAGAGATCTTTTTACCAATATCGTCTTTAGTAATCCCAAGCGATTTCTCTACCGCAAGTTCAATAGGCAGGCCGTGCGTATCCCAGCCGCCTTTGCGTTTAACCTGGTAACCTTTAAGGGTTTTGTAACGGCAAAAAATATCCTTTATGCTGCGGCCCATTACGTGGTGAATGCCGGGCATACCATTTGCACTGGGCGGGCCTTCGTAAAAAGTGTACGGCTTGCTGGCCGGCCTGCTGCTAATGCTTTTCTCAAATATGCTGTTCTGTTTCCAGAACTCCAGTACTTCTTTGCCTGTTTGCGATAAATTTAACTGCTTATATTCCTTATACATCAATGTGTTCGCCTCGAATTTTAAAGGTTGCAAAAATACGGAATTTTAAATTAAATAGCGTATAAAACATGTGAATATGAGGCCCAAAAGATATGCAATTGTGTTGATAAAGCAGACGGGCGGATAATTTTTTGCAGAATGTTTTGTGAAAGGTTTATTCATTGGGCGTTCCTCCGGGCAGGCTTTCCGCTCATACTGCGCAGGCATTAGCCACAAGGCCGGTATCCGCTTCAATCCTTAACGCAAGAATTGTTTATGCCGGCTGGCGATATTGAAAAGGTTTCAGATCAAGCGAGGCCATTTTCTCAGATGCAAGGTGCAGGTTGTACTTGGTTTGCATATTTGCCCAAATCTCCGCCGAACCGCCAAATACCTTAGCAATCCTGAAAGACATCTCCGGCGTAATATCCGATCTTTCGTGAATAATATTATTAAGGCTCTGGCGCGAGATCCCCAACATTTTTGCCGCTTCGGTTACGGTCAACTCATTAGCTTCAATAACCTCTTCACGAAGCACCTCCCCGGGATGTATAAAACGCATTTTCCTGTTCATAGTGAGTTTTTTAATGATAATCTACATAGTCAACATCATATGCATGCTGCCCATCAAAACGAAAGATTATTCTGTAATTCTTATTCACTTTAACGCTCCAAAAAGCACTTAGATCACCTGAAAGCTTATGGATATTCCAATTCTGAAAAGCGCCGAAATCTTCAGGCACCTGAGTAGCAGAATCAATAATCTCCAACATTCTTTCAATACGGTTAACCTGGTCAGGAGGCAGCTTGCTGCTTTTACCCTGCTCCCAAAGCATTTTTAACCCTTTGTGCTTAAAATTTTGTATCACTATTTTGACAAGTGTAAATTTACACTTGTCAATTTGTATTTACAAATTAAAATCTCTTTATCTCTTGCGAAAATTCGGTGCGCTCTGCTGTTAAATAACAAACAATCCCCATCAGGCATGCAAACATTCTAACCCTTTTATATATTTGATTTTACTAAAGCCCTTGCTCATGAAAATAAATGCTTTTGCCCTGCTTGCCTTTACTGCAGCCGCCCTGCTATCCGGCTGCACCGGTAATGATAAACCTGCTGCCGAAACCGGCGATACTACTTTGGCCGCCGATATTAAACAGCACATTGCTGTTTTGGCTAACGATTCGCTTCTGGGTCGCAAGCCTTTTACCGTTGGCGAGGATAAAACCATTGCCTATATAGCAGCACAGTTTAAACAACTTGGCCTGGAGCCAGGCAACAATGGCAGCTATTTTCAGGAAGTGCCCATGGTAGAAATTGGCGCCGCCGAAACGCCTACCATGCAAATTACCGGCAAAACACCTATGGACCTAAAAATGGGTACCGACTTTGTTGCCGCCACCCGCCGCGAGGTGGATACCATCGCCCTGAAAAACTCGCCGCTGGTTTTTGCAGGCTTTGGCGTGGTAGCACCCGAGTATAATTGGAACGATTACGCCGGAGTGGATGTGAAAGGCAAAACCGTTGTAGTTTTAGTGAACGACCCGGGCTTTAAGGCCGAAGAAAAACTGTTTAAAAGCGATACCATGACTTACTACGGCCGCTGGACTTACAAATACGAGGAAGCCGCCCGCCAGGGTGCCGCCGGTGTAATTATAGTACACCAAACCGAACCCGCCAGCTATGGCTGGAACGTAATAGAAAACAGCTTCACCGGCTCTAAGCTTTACTTAAAACAAGCCGATAAACACATGAACCGCTGCAAAATAGAAGGCTGGATAAGCGAAGCAGCCGCCCAAAAACTGCTGGCCGGTGCAGGCATCACCGGGGACATCCGCGCATATGCCCGCAAGAAAGATTTTAAAGCCGTTCCGCTGAACAGCTTTGTATCGGTAAACCTTAAAACCAAGCTGAAATACTCTACCTCGCATAATGTAATTGCCACTTTAAAAGGCAGCACCACGCCGGGTGAATATGTACTCTACAGTGCCCATTGGGACCACTTTGGCATTAACAAACCCGATGCAAAAGGCGATAGCATTTACAACGGCGCCATTGATAACGCCAGTGGCGTAGCCGCCATATTAGGCATCGCTAAAAAGTTTGTTCAGCAAAAAGAGAAGCCAAAACGTTCTATTGTTTTCCTGGCGGTTACTGCTGAAGAACAGGGCCTTTTAGGGTCAGAATATTACGGCACCCACCCTATCTACCCGCTCAACAAAACCGTGGCTGATCTTAACCTGGATGCCCTTTCTGATTTTGGCGAAACCAGCAATTTTTCTATTACCGGCAAAGGCCAGAACGACCTGGACGATTACGTAATTGCCCTTACCAAACCCAAAGGCTGGGATGTAGTGGGCGACGAAACACCGGGCTCGGGCAGCTACTACCGGTCGGACCATTTTAATTTTGCCAAGGTTGGCGTACCGGCTTTAGACCTCCACAACGGTTCTAAATCCCTGCAGCGCGGCGAAGAATTTGGCAAACAAAAAGCCAAAGAATACAACGAGCAGCGTTACCACCAGCCATCAGACGAATACACCGATGCCATGGATACCAAAGGCATGGCCCAAACAGCCCTGCTGATGTTTAAACTCGGCTACCAGCTCAGTAACGAAACCACCTTCCCCGGCTGGAAAGCAGGATCGGAGTTTAAAGCAATACGGGAGAAATCAATGGGAATGTAGTGTGTAATTCGTTATTATTGGATTTTTTACCGTTTTGCCGTTGTTGGGTATTGTCACCATAACACTTCGGAAGGTTATTACGTTGTCATAGGCCTCCCCCATCGGGGGGACCGCTTTGTAGAAAAGTTATGAAAGGCTCCTTTGCCCGTAGGTGCAAACATTAGCCAACATAATTAGTAGAGTTTTGCACCTACGGAGCAAAAAATATATCGGAGGCCATTTTCTACAAAGCTTTAGCTCTACGGAGCAATTTATTATGTACAATGTTTATTAGCTATTTATATTCATCACCCCACCTACATTATTGCCCTGCTTGCGCCCCCATCTACCTGTATGGTTTGCCCGCTGATGTAGCTGGCTTGTTCTGATGCTAAAAATGCAACCAGCGCGGCCAGCTCTTCGGGGTTGCCTATGCGGCCCAGTGGGATGCTTTTTGCTTTTTCTTCCATAGCCTCTTCCGGGTCGGCATCTTTGGGGAGGGTATGTTTAATGCGGTCGGTAAGGATAAGGCCCGGCGCTACGTTGTTAACCGTGATGTTGTAAGGGCCAAATTCATCGGCCATCAGTTTGGCCATGCCCACTACACCCAGGCGCATAGTGGTGGATAGTATTGAACCGGCCAGCACCGCCTTTACAGATCCGCTGATGATATTGATGATGCGCCCGCTGCCTGTTTCTTTCATATAAGGCAGCACCAGTTTGCTGGTACGTGCCACGCTCAGCAGGTTCAGGTCGACAGCTTTTTGCCATTGGGCATCGTCAAAGTTTTCAAACTTGTCAAACGGCGGGCCACCGGCGTTGTTCAGCAGAATATCTATCCGGCCAAAGGCGGCTGCGGCTTTTTCAATAAAGGCATTTATTTGTCCGGCGTCGGATACATCTACAGACAAGGCGATAACCCGGTTACCGGTTGCCTGTGTAATTTCGGCTGCGGTTTTGTTCAGCTCATCCGCATCGCGGGAGCCAATGATCACCTTTGCGCCCTCGGCAGATAATGCCATGGCGATAGCTTTACCCAGGCCTTTACTTGCTGCCAGTACTATGGCAACCTTGTTGTTTAGTTTCAGATCCATAATGATGTAATAATAGCCTATTTTTTTATGCGGCACAAACATTAAGAGCATTAGGGATTGGCGCGGATACCGGCCTTGTGACTAAGGCCTGTGCAGTATGAGCAGAAAGCCCGGGCCGCAGGCAATGCCATAATGATACAGGAAATACCCCAATCCCGATGAACAACTGAACTCATGAACCAATGAACTAAAAAATCAATATCTTTCGCCAATGAAAAATCAGGTTACACGCACCATCCTGTTATTGGCTATTTCGGTTGCGCTATTTGCTATTGTATTATGGGTACCCGCACCTAAAAACCCAATATGGTTTGATATTGTACGGGGCGCATCGGGCGGCTTCGGATTAGCGGGCTGTATCAGCTTTGTTTTACTGCTGATAGATGAACTTAAAACCGGCAGAAAAGCAACTAAATAATTAGTGGGCATTTATCGCTCAGTATTATATATTTGCAACTCTTATCCCCCAGTTAAGAACTATTTTTTATAAAAACTATTCAGAATGGAAAACCTGTTTTGCGGGGGGATCCTATTAACATTATACAAATAAAGTTTTACGATACATCCGTTGCCTTTTTTTAAATGAATAATGATCACCGTTTTAGCAGTGATGAACTGCTGAAAATTTTATCGCTATCGCCAAACGCCACGGCTATTTATACTACCAACCAGTTAATTATTCAAACTGCAAACGACGCCATGATTGCCCTTTGGGGTAAAGACCGCAGCGTTATAGGCCAAAGGTTTGAAGATGCCATACCAGAGCTTAAAGGCCAGCAATTTATTGGCCTGCTGCAAAATGTTTTAAAAACCGGCCGCACCTACCAGGCTACCAATACCCCTGCAACCCTAAGGGTTAAAGGCAAGCTACAAACATCATATTTCGATTTTATTTACCGTGCTATTAAAAACGAAAATGGCGAAACCTACTGCATACTGCACACAGCTACCGATGTTACCGAGCGCTATTTAAACCAGCAAACGCTTGCCAACGCCCACAAAACAAGCGAGGCACTTACGCGCGAGCAGGCACTTAATGAGGAACTTGCCGCCACCAACGAAGAGCTGAACGCCATAAATGAGGAACTGAAGAATACACAGGATAAACTGCAGCTGCTGAATGCCGAACTGGAAACCCGCGTAACCGAACGCACACGGGCACTTACCCAAAGCGAAAGCAATTTTAAGAACATGATACTGCAGGCACCCGTAGCCATAGGCTTGTTTAAAGGCCACGATATGGTGCTGGATATGATAAACGATAAGTTCCTGGAACTTTGGAACAGGGACCAATCTATAATAGGGCAGCCTTTGGAACTGGCACTGCCAGAACTTAAGGATCAGCCTTTTCTGAAAATAATGCAGGGTGTTTACAACGGTGCCCCATCTTACTTTGGTAACGAGGCCGAGGTAAAATTAAATCGAAAAGGCAAACTGGAAACAGGCTTCTACAATTTTGTAAACCATCCGTTTAAGGACGACCAGGGCAATACCATCGGCATAATTGTAGTGGCCAGCGAAGTTACCGACCAGGTGAACGCCGGCAACAAAGTTAAGGCCAGCGAGCAGCGCCTGCATAACATGGTGATGAGCACGCCTATCAACATGGCTATATTTGAGGGGCGCGACCTGATCGTAACAATAGCCAACCTGTCTATGCTGAATATCTGGAGCCGTACGGCAGAGCAGGTATTAGGTAAAAAGCTGCTGGAGATTTTTCCGGAACTGATAGGGCAGCCTTTCCCACAACTGTTGCAGGATGTATTTGATACCGGCCAGCGTGTTGCCATATCCGAAATTGAGGTGGATATTGCTACCGCCGAAGGCACTAAGCACCTGTTTGTTAACTTCTCATACGATCCGCTGTTTAACCAGGCCGGCGAGGTGGAATCTATCCTGGCATCGGTAGTGGATATTACCGATATGGTAAATGCCCGCAAACAATTGGAAGAAAGCGAGGCCGAGCAACTGGCCCTCAACGAAGAGATTACTGCGGCCAACGAAGAAATGGCCGCCACTAATGAAGAGCTTTACGCTACTAATGAGGAGTTGAGTGAAACCCAGTTAGACCTGAAGGACACCATAAATAAACTTGCAGAAAGCGAGGGCCGCCTAAGATACATGCTGGCCGATGCCCCTATTGCCATTGCGCTGATGACCGGCCGCGACTTGGTTGTTGAGGCAGCCAACAAAATGGTACTACAGGCCTGGGGTAAAGATTATAGCATATTAGGCAAGCCTTTAAAAGTTGCCGTTCCGGAACTGGCCGGCCAGGAATTTTTAACCCTGCTGGATGAAGTATTTGTTACCGGCGTACCATACTATGGTAATGAGGTAAGAGCCCTGCTGGAACAAAACGGGGTGCTGGAAGAAGTATACTCTAACTTTGTATACCATCCGCTAAAGAACCATGAAGGCCAAACCACAAGCATTGTATTGGTTGCCAACGTGGTAACCGAGCAGGTTGTTGCCCGCAAAAAAGTAGAAGAAGCCGAAGAAAAAACCCGCTTTGCAATTGAGGCCGCAAACGTGGGTACCTGGTTCCTGAATATAGAAACGCATGAGTTTGTGATTTCGCCGCGCTTAAAAGAGCAATTTGGCTACTATGCCAATGAGGATGTAAGTTACGAGCAGGTATCCAGCCAAATCCCCGAAGATTACCGCGATAAAGTTTTAACCGCCATAGCAGATGCCATTGCTACCGGCAGAGATTACAGTATGGAGCACCCGGTTGTTGGTTTCCACGACCAAAAAACACGCTGGCTGCGTGCACTGGGTAAGCTTTACCCGGATGCTACGGGCAAGCTCTCGCATTTCTCGGGCCTTATTATTGATATTACCGAGCAGAAGCAGGATGAGATGCGCAAGAACGATTTTATAGGTATGGTAAGCCACGAATTAAAAACACCGCTTACCTCGCTGAGCGCCTACGCCCAAATGCTGCATGCGAGAGCCCAAAAGGCCGAAGACAATTTCTCGGCCGGTGCGTTGGAAAAAGTGAACACGCAAGTAAAGAAGATGAGCACCATGATCAACGGTTTCCTGAATGTATCGAGGCTGGAATCAGGCAAGATCTTCCTGAGCAAACATGATTTTGCACTGGACGACCTGGTACAGGAAATGATAGCCGATACCATGCTCACTATTGCCAGCCATACCATTACCCTCACCTGCGCCGAACCGCTGGCCGTACATGCCGACAGGGATAAAATCGGCTCGGTACTATCTAACCTCCTAAGCAACGCCATTAAATATTCGCCACGTGGCAAAAACATTACCGTGGAATGTAAAGCTGAAGGCAACATGGCCCTGATAAGCGTTACGGATGAAGGTATGGGCATAAAAGCGCATGATATCGACAGGATCTTCGACCGCTATTACCGCGTGGAGAGTAACCATACGCAAACCATCTCGGGCTTTGGCATCGGGCTGTACCTGTGTGCCGAAATTGTGCAGCGCCACGATGGCCAAATTGGGGTAGAGAGCCAGTCGGGTAAAGGATCTACCTTTTACTTTACGCTGCCTCTGAATTAATTTGTGCAGATTTGTGCAACAGGTTTGGTATGAAAAAATTTATCCGTGGCTTTGGCTTTGCCTTTAAAGGGTTACAATACGCTTTTGCCACGCAGTTAAACTTTAGGGTACATGTATTTGTGGCTATTGCAGCCATTGGCATGGGTTTTTACCTGCACATCAGCGCTGCCGAATGGAACTGGATAAACCTGTGTATTGCCATGGTACTGCTTACCGAACTGCTGAACACCGGCATTGAAACTCTTACTGATCTGATATCCCCCGGGTACAATAAACTGGCCGGCCATGTAAAGGATGTAAGCGCGGCTGCCGTACTTGTGGTAGCTTTCTTTGCGCTGGTAACGGGTGTTATTATCTATCTGCCTAAAATATTATTGCTGTTAGGCTATGCTGCATAAAACCCGTGGCATTGTTTTTAAAGTTACCGACTACAGCGAGAGCAGCGTAGTGGTACAGATCTTTACCGAAAAGTTCGGTCTGCAATCATACATGGTTAACGGGGCTAAAAAGCCAAAAGCCAAGATCAGCCGGAACATGCTGCAACCCCTTCATTTGGTAGATATGGTGGTGTACCACAAAGCTGCCGGCAGCATCCAGCGCATCTCCGAGTTAAAAAACTCGCCGGTGCTGCTCAGCATCCCCTACGATATTATTAAAAGCTGCCTCGCCATGTTTTTAAACGAGGTATTATACAAGGCCGTGAAACAGCAAACACCGGACGAAGCTATTTTTGACTTCATTTTTAACGCTGTAGAATGGCTGGACCACGCCACCCGCGGACTGGCAAACTTTCACCTCGTATTCTTGATGCAGCTAACACGCTACCTTGGCTTTTATCCGCACAGCGATGAACTGAGTAATGCCAACTACTTTGATATGAAGAACGGTGTGTTCAGCAATTATAAACCCGAGAGCTTATCCTACCTGTCTCCGCCGCATACGCAAAACTTTCATGATCTGCTGCAGAGTGGCTTCGGTAAAATAGAAAGCATAAAATTAACTAACGACGAGCGCCGCTACCTGATTAACAAACTGCTGGAATATTACGCCATGCACATAGAAGGCTTTGGCAATATCAAATCGCACGAGGTGCTGGAGGAGGTGCTGGGGTAAGTACGAAATGAATGTCGAAACAGCGGATTTTGAATATCGAATATAGAAGGGAATTGTAATTAACCATGTATAAAAAATTTGGCGCCGGTTTATTGTTTACCATGCTTTGGGCAACCGGCTCGGTTGCCGTTAAGTTTGGGCTGCACAGCGCCGATGCGTTGATACTGGCAACGGTTAGGTTCATTAGCACGGGCCTCATCTTTGGGCCGTATTACTGCTTCGTTAAAAAGGACCGCTTTTGGCCCAACAAGGCAGAATTTAAAAGCATTTTTATTTATGGCTTCCTAAGCTCCACCCTCATGCTGGGTTCGTTCTTTGCTGCCATGCGCTATTCATCTGCCGGCATCAGCATGCTGTTTATGGCGGTGGGGCCGTTGCTTATCGCGCTGTTGTCTTCTATTATATTAAAACGTAAGCTCACCCGGTTTGAGGTGATTGGCATGTTCATCTCCTTTGCAGGTTTAATAGTAGCCTCGGCCGCAGCACTGCCTACCGCCAGTATTAAGCCGATGGGTATTATATTGCTTACTGTCTACATTCTTGCTTATGCCTTAAGCAGCGTTTACTTCGGCAACATAAAACTGGAGTTATCTAATGCGGTGTTTAACATCTGGCAGGTATTTATTGGTGGTATCTTACTGCTTCCATTTTGTTTTCTATCCGGCCAGTACCATATTTATAAATTGGATGCCAACCTGTTTTTAACCTTTGCCTGGCTAATTGTAGTACTGTCTTTTATTGCCAACCAGTTGTGGCTCTACCTGCTTAACCACGATACCGTGAGTGCCGGTAACTGGCTTTACCTCACTCCTATTTTTGGCTATGCCTATGGTTACTTTCTGCTGGGCGAAGGTATTACGCTGTATGCCGTAGCCGGTACGGTACTGGTGCTTATAGGGCTGGTGATTTCTAAAAGACGTAACAGATCCATTACTATAGAAAAATAGGCCCATACATATTTTTCGTTATATTTACCCCAATGCCTGCCATCTATCAACACACCTTAAAAACTTGCCTGTTAGTAGCTACCCTGTTTGTTTGCTTTAGCAGCTGCGAATATAAAGACCCTAACGCCCTGGGCCATGGTAAAAAGCCTATCCTGTCGTTTAAAAGCGTGGAAGGCATTTACTACACCGAGGTTGACCGCCGCCTGAAGAATGGCCTCTCCTTTAACGAATTTGGCTACCACCTGGCACCCGAGTGGAAACTGCGCATCGTATCAGAAGATACTGCCTCGTTGTACAGCCCTGTAAAAAAAACCTATTTAACCTTCCCGCTCTCTCGGGGTACCGATTCGGTCTTTAATACTGCCCGCTCCTACCTGCGATTGAAAAAAATGAGCAAGGATAGCCTTGTTTTCGACCTGCTGGAACTGCAGGGCGATTCGATGAACCTTAACGGCGGGCGCGTGCGCATGCTGTTATATTCAGATAAATTCCTAAAAACAAAGCTACAGCGCGACCCTAAATTTTTAACCCGCGTAAACCGTAAGGACAGCCTGTTTATTGCCAACCTGGCTAAAAAAGCAAAGGCTGATATTACCAAGGCCTTCGCGGCGCAGCAACCTGTGCAGTTCATCAGCCTAAAGCCCCAGGCTACCGTTGTAAAGGAAAAAAACATAGCCAGCGCGGCAAACAACTTCAACACCTCCGATGATTACATGAACCCCGTTTATAATATCACCATTTACAAAGCTTACGAGGATTTTAAATATCGTTTTTCGGTATACGTAGATGATGCCGGGGTAATGACCTACCGCAAGCCGCTGGTAGGATTTTATGATGATGCTGAAGCCGAAAAATCGTACAATCGTGTTTCTACCGCCGTAATGAATACTTATTTAAAGCTGTACTTTAAAACCATACCGGGCCAAACCATGGGCATTAAACATGCCAGCGTAATTGAAGTTGATGTAATTGGGATAAAGGCAGCGAAGTAGCTGGTTTGAAATATCTGAGACTGAAATTTCGAATTTCGAAATTCGGATTTTATCACCATACGCTTTACCCTCCCTTTTTCGCTTTTCTTTGGATGAGCCTATCAGGCAACGGTACCGCCAGGATAAAATTTCGAATTTCCCTCCCTTCTTCGCTTTTCCTTGCATAGGCCTATCAGGCAACGGTACCGCCAGGGTAAAATTTCGAAATTCATTTACGCTTTGCTTTTCTTAAACAGCCGGGTTATAAAATTGCCTTCTTCGCTTTTCTTTTCTTTGGGTGGGCCTATAAGGTAGCCGATGTCTTTTAGCGGTTCGCAGTTATCGCATACTATCTTAAAGATGCCCAGCAGCGGCACCGCCAGCACCATTCCGGCTATCCCCCACACGGCTTCGCCTACAACGATGATAAAAATGGTAAAGAGCGGGTTGATATTGAGCCGGTCGCCCACTACCAGGGGTTCCAGTATATAGGTTTGGATGAGCTGCACACACCCATAAGTGATAATAACACCGATAACTACTTTGCTATCGCCACTTTGCGCAAGGGCCATTAAAATGGTGATAGACGTACCGGTGATATTCCCTGCGAAAGGAACCAATTCCAGCACGCCGCACAGTATGGCGAAGAACAGGGCATTCTTTACGCCCACAATGGTGAAACCGATGCCATACATTACCCATAGCATCACTATCATGAGGCCCAGCCCGCCCAAATATTGCTGCGTTACGGTGCTGGCGTTCTGCAGTACTTCGTTAGCGGTTTCTTTATTATCGCGACTAAGCAGCCTCAGGATAAAGCTCTTAAAATGCGCCCGGAAGAACAGGAACAGAAAGGTATACACCAGTACCAGTATGGCATCAACCAAAATACCTGCCAGCGAACCCAGCAGCGTGGTAACCAATCCGGCTACACGCTCCATACTGCCGCCCTGCTGCTCTTTTATCATCTTCTGCTGCTCGCCTTTGGAGATGCCAAAGGTTTGCTGTACGTAATCCTTCAGCTGGGCAACAAGGCCGTTCACCCGCTCCTGTATCTTGGAGAGGTCCTGCGCCAGATCACTCAGCTGCATTTGCAGCACCCAGATAACAGCGCTGATCAGCAATAATAATGCAACAATGCTGAGGATAGATGCCAGGCCATTGTTCATTCCGCGGCGCTGCAGCCAGTGGCAAACGGGCAGCAACAGCATGGAAAGGATAAGCCCGAACGTAAGCGGAATTAAAACCGCCGCGCCTATATACAGAATGCCAAAAACCAGTACAAAAAGTAACAGGATCTTTAGTGTTTGATTAAAATGCGGCGTAGAGGTTGATGTCATGTATGAGGGGTATTGCGGCTATTTTAACCACAGAGTGAGCAGAGGATTTGCAGGTTGTAAAGCCACAGAGAACGCGGAGAAAACTACGCTGTGTTCTCTGTGGTTAATTTTACCCTAAGATCCTTTTCTTAATAAACTCCACGGCAGAGTCGGCAAGGTCGGTACCGCCGGTTTGGGTTAGGGAGCCGTCTTCGCCCAAGGTAAGTTCGGCTGTAATATTATTTTCGATGCACACGGTAAACTTGTTTTGTTCCTTTACCACAGTGGTAGTAACCTCGCGGCCAGAATAGTGCAGCATAAATTCGTACTTTCCGTCTTTATCTGCCGGGATGGTGTCTTTCTCGTCAATCATTGGTTTAGCTTTTTTAGTATAACACTAAAAAGCATTTCCTGTTTTATAAACAAAAAAAGAGAGAACCTATGGGGCACTCTCTCTCGTTGCTTTTTTACTGATCTTATTATTAAATCATAAAGAACGTTAGGTTTATAACTGGTTTAATAATATACAAATATAATGTCTATAGATTTAGCCGATTAATATTTAGCAATATATAGTTATTAACATTTAGGATAATTGTTAATAAACCTAAAGTTAATGCGTGTTGGGCAGGTATTTGCTTTTCAATTGTTTAAGGAATTGCAGTCCGCGTTTTAAAAGGCTGCCTTTTCTATTTTTAAGAAAATATTTAATAGCCTCGTATGCCGGCTTATTCTCCTCAATAATATCCGGAAAATATTGAACGCGCTGCTGCGCTATCTGCACCTGGTAGGTATCTTCTATGTTAGAGTGGGTGCCGGTGCCATCGTGCCCAATATTGTGCACCAGCGAGTGGCGCGGGTTTAAGGTTAGCCCGCCCTTTAAAAAAATAGAAGCATACCACCTGATGGCCCAGCTGTTATTTTTGCCGGCTTTAAAACCCTGCATCTGTTTCCAGAAATTCATGCTGTGGTTGATAGAGAACTGGTTGATCTTCTCCCTGTCGAACTGCTGCATCAGCTTATCAATATCGGGCTCAAAATTATCCCATGCCCTTGCCCAGGTGGCCCAGCCCCAGCTGAATGCCGCACGGAAAAAGAAGGTTTCGGGCAGGGTTTTATCCTTTAAGTCGAACATGTAGGCACCCAGGTGCATCACCTTTTCGTCCGTGGCGTAGTACTGCAGGCCATCGTTGAAAAACTGCAGGGTATGTGGTGACGAGAGCAGGTCGTCCTCAAAAACAATAACTTTACCGTACTCCCCTACCAGCTGCGTTACCCCGCTGATGATGGAATTGGCCAGCCCCAGATTTTGCCTGCGCTCTATCACTTTAACCGATTTAAACCCTTCTGTCTCCCGTGCTATCTCCCTTACCCGCTCTACATTTTCGGCATCGGCATCTGTTTTGGCGCCATCGCTGAAAATGAAAAGGCGCGATTCCTCTGCCAGGTAATTCCGTTTCAAATAATTGAGGGTGCGGCGCGTATGATCCGGCCGGTTATAAACAAATAGCGCTATGGGTGCAGGGGAAGACAATGGTGAATGGCTGAGTTTTGAATGAGTGGATAAGTGAGTTGTGAATTTGAATTGATGAATGCTAAAAAATATCCGCCTGCTTATCCGTCTTTTTACAAAGCACCGTATAGGCATTGGCAAAGCGTTCGGTTAGCTTTTCGCCGCCGAGCTTGCTCAGGCTGTTCTTTACGGTGTATTCGGCAGCTATTTTCAGATCGGTGATAACGCTTTTCGGCTTTTTTTGGTTAATATAGGTATTGAATTTGGTAACCTCCGGCGCAATCATCGATGTAAGATCTTTCTCCACCTCATAGCCCTCGGTTTGCAGCAGGTAACGTAACGATGTTGGCGTGTACACATTAATATGCCCATACGCCAGGAAATGCTTTATGCGCTTATCTACCCCGGTTTTATAATCAAGCGGCACCTCTATCACAAAATGGTTGCTTACACGCTTCATTTCGCGCAGCAGCAGGCGCTCGTGCTCCACGTGCTCCAGTACGTGCGACAAGATCACCAGATCGAAACTGTTATCTTCAAAAGGCAGCTTATAACCGTCAAACTCCTGTACCGATTGTAAGCCCTTTATATTTCTTGATTGGATATGCGCCACACCGCTATCGGAGATCTCTACGGCGTGGTATTCCGGCGCAAAACTTTGGTCAGACAGGTACTTGAGGATGCTGCCATCCCCGGCCCCTACTTCCAGCACTTTTTTAAAGCTTTTGCCGGCGCATACCTCAATAATATGCTGCGCTTTGTATTTGGCACCCAGCATGCGCCAGGCCTCATCGTGCTGTTGGTAAAATTCGTCGTAGGCGGTTTTAACGTTGCCGCTCAGTTTTTCTTCGGCCATATTTTATATACCCAGGCAGTTATCAGCTTTATAAAAAACAGAGGTTGATTTTAGATAGAACAAGCCCGGTGAAATTCCGCTGAACGGCAAGTGTTTAAAGCCCTTGCTGAGTAAAAATTCCACCCCTTCATTGTACGCTTCGCGTTCAGAATCATCCAGCACCACTACACCACCCGGTGTTAGCGCATCTACAGATTGCTTGCAGCAGTTTACCCTGTCGCGGCCATCTACAATAATGATATCAAACTTTTCTTCCAGTTTAAGTGGCATGCGGCAGTAATCGCCATCGCGCACCAGTTCGCAGTAGATCAGTTCAGAATTTTCGGGCTTGGCATCCGATTTTTCTATCTTATCATACCACTCCTTGTCGTGTTCTACAGATACTACCAGGCCGGCATATTTGGCGTAGAAATAAGTTGAATTGCCCGAGCCAAATTCAAACACGGCGTGTTGCTTATCCAACCGGGTTTTAATAAAATCAATAAATGAGTACGTTACCCAGGGGATAGCGTTACCATCCTTATCCACCGGCGACATGTTATCAAAGGCCTTAAACCAGCCAATATCTGCCAGGTAACCTTTATTATTGAACGATAGTAACGCCCGCAGATGTTTGGGGTTAGTTAAAACTTTTAAAAGTGATGAAAATGTACTCAACGCCTGGTTATTTTTTGAAAAAGTGAAATTAAGAATAATGATCTTAACATCATCAATCCTTGCTGCCTTGTTTTCGGGATAAATAAAATAAAAAATGTAGCTACCGCATAGGCTATCAGCGTAGCGTAAGCCGCCCCGATGATGCCATACGCCGGGATGAAGAACAGGTTAAACACAATGTTTACAATGGCCCCTATACCTGTGCGCAGCATAGAGAGTTTAAAGTAACCCTCGGCTATTAAATACTGCCCGCTGGCGCTCCCTAAAAACACAAATACACCTGCCCAAACATGTACCGATAGCACAGGTGCCGCCGGCCAGTAAGCGGATTTATATAACAGGTGATAAATAAGGTTAGCGCCTAAACTCATTACGATGGCAATACTTACGCTAAGCACGATCATCAGATCGTACATGTTCTGCAAGCGTTTATAGTATCTTTCAATATCCGTTTTACGCGCGTGCATAATAGCCGGAAACACTGAGGTTACAATAGCCACCGGGATAAAGTACCAGTTTTCGCTGAGGGCGGCAGCGGTGTTGTAGATACCCAGTTCGCTGGCGTTCTCATACATCGGGATCATCACCTGGTCTATCTTCATGTAGATAGTTACCAGTATGGCCGAAAATGCCAGCGGCCACGAATGCTTAAGCAGGTAGCCGGTTATGCGGTTATCGTACTTCCAACTGCGGATGTGGTTGCCGTTCTTTTTATAAAGGATAATATAGCCGAGCGCCAGCAACGCGGCATCCAGCAGTAAGGAATATATAAACCATATCAGCGGCAATTTCAGTACAATAAACAGCAGCTTGATAAGCGCAGATACAATGTTGCCCGATACCTGCACCACCATAATGTTTTTCCCCTGCACCTTCGACTGGAAGAAACTATCAATAATATTAGCCGATTGCACTACAGATGTACAGGCAACGATCAGCACATAACTAAAAGGTGTTTCTAAAGGCTTGGCCAGCGAGAGCAGCATATAAATTACATACACCAGCGGCAGGGTTAAAACGCCCGCTGCAAGCCTCATCCAAAACGCAGTGCCCAGCAGGGCATCCTTCCGTTCGGGGTGGTTGATCAGTTCGCGGGTTAAAAAGCCATCCAACCCTAAAGCTGCAATAGCCATGGTAAAGGTAACGATGCCCATAGGATAACCCAATACCCCAAATTCTTCGGTACTGAGGTACCTGGAGAGCAATACGCTGTTGATAACAAACTTTACCACCATACTGCCTACCCGGGCAATTAACAGCCAGCCGGTATTTTTAAAATACTTTTCTAAAGCCTGTTGATCAAATCCGGGGATGGAAGGTATGTGCATATAGTTTCGCAAATATATAAAAATGGAGTGGGTTAACATCCTCCTGGACCCAGAGGCCATTCCTTTTGAAGCATCAAAAGAAGCAAAAATGCTTTTTTTAATTAGGCTTCTTTGCCGCACGTGCCTTTGCCCTGCAGAACGGGCAGAACCACGGGCTGGGAAAGTTTGCCCCTTTGCTTCGCACCCGCATGCCCCGCGCTTCTGCAAAATATCCCTATGCCCCTGCAGCCGCACCATTCCCACCAAGTTCTGCCCGTTCTCACCCGAAGCTGAATTGCGGAAGAGGGAAAGAAAAAAGAAAGAAAATTCTGTCAATTCTGAAAGTTCGTCAAATTCGAGTTCAAACAAATAAATGAGCCTGAAGAACCTAACGAAGCTCTCAAATCCGGCATCAGTAACGCACGGGTAGTACAAGCACTGAAAAAACCACTAACTTTAATAGTGCGGAACGTGGCCGGCACTTTTCTTTAGTTACTTTCTTTTTGTGCAAAAAGAAAGTAACTACTACTAACGTTTCATCAACTCACCCGCGCTAAATAGATGCACTAAGTGAAACTTATCTAAATATGGATATAACAAGAAAAGCCCCGATAAATCGGGGCTTCCTTTTTTATATAGCTTGGATAAGTAATAGCCGATATTAAACCTAATCAACTACTCCCCCAATCAACCATTCACCATTACTGGCTCTGGAATTTTTTAGCGTTAATTCTTCTTTCGTTTTCGTTTAAGTAGATCTTACGCAAACGAATGCTTAGCGGGGTTACCTCTATGTACTCATCAGCCTGAATGTACTCCATCGATTCCTCTAAAGAGAATTTAATAGCAGGCGCAATACGCACGTTGGTATCGCTACCAGATGCACGCATGTTGGTTAACTGCTTGCCTTTAGTTAAGTTAATAACCAAATCGTTATCGCGGATGTGCTCGCCTAAAACCTGGCCTTCGTAAACATCAACTCCCGGATCGATGTGGAACCTGCCACGATCCTGTAATTTGTCAATAGCGAAAGCAGTGGTTTTACCGGTATCCATAGATACCAATACACCGTTTAAACGGCCCGGAATCTGGCCTTTCCATGGTTCGTATGCTTTAAAGCGGTGAGCCATAATCGCCTCGCCACCTGTTGCAGTTAATACGTTGTTACGTAAACCGATAATACCACGGGCAGGGATATCAAACTCTAAGTGCTGTAAATCGCCTTTAGGCTCCATTACCAACAGGTCGCCTTTGCGCTGTGTAACCAGCTCAATAACTTTACCTGCAACTTCGCCCGGTACATCCACGATAAGGGTTTCAACCGGCTCGCATTTAACACCGTCAATTTCTTTAACAATAACCTGCGGCTGGCCTACCTGTAATTCGTAACCTTCGCGGCGCATGGTTTCAATCAGTACTGATAAGTGAAGGATACCACGGCCATAAACCAGGTAAGAATCTGGTGATTCGGTTTCAACAACCTTAAGCGCCAGGTTTTTTTCCATCTCTTTGTATAAACGATCGCGCAGGTGGCGTGATGTTACAAACTTGCCTTCTTTACCAAAAAACGGTGAAGTGTTAATGGTGAACAGCATGTTCATGGTAGGCTCGTCAATTTTAATAACGGCCAGTTGCTCCGGGTTTTCAAAATCAGCAATGGTATCGCCAATATCAAAACCTTCAATACCTACAACAGCGCAAATATCACCGGCGCTAACAGATGATGCTTTAACTTTACCTAATCCTTCGAAAGTGTAAAGCTCTTTAATACGTGATTTTTGGATAGTGCCATCGCGTTTTACCAAAGATACCGGCTGGTTTTCTTTAATAGTACCACGTGCAACACGGCCAATTGCAATACGACCAACGAAAGATGAGTAATCTAACGAAGTGATCTGCATCTGCAATGTACCCTCGTTAATTGGTGCCGGTGGAATGTTTTCCAAAATAGCATCCATCAACGGGAAAATATCTTCAGTAGGCGTTTTCCAGTCGGTGCTCATCCAGCCTTGTTTTGATGAACCGTAGATAACCGGGAAATCCAGTTGGTCTTCAGTAGCTTCAAGGTTAAAGAACAATTCAAAGATCTGCTCGTAAACCTCATCCGGGCGGCAGTTCTCTTTATCCACTTTGTTTACCACTACAATAGGTTTTAAGCCTAAAGCCAAAGCCTTTTGGGTAACAAAACGGGTTTGAGGCATAGCGCCTTCAAATGCATCGCACAATAATAAAACGCCATCAGCCATTTTCAATACACGCTCAACCTCACCGCCAAAATCGGCGTGACCAGGGGTATCAATAATGTTGATCTTAACATCTTTGTACATTACCGAAACGTTTTTAGATACGATGGTGATACCACGCTCACGTTCCAGGTCGTTGTTATCCAATATCAGTTCGCCAGTATCTTGTCCTTCGCGGAAAATGGCGCAGCTGTGTAAAATCTTGTCAACCAATGTGGTTTTACCGTGGTCAACGTGTGCGATGATCGCTATATTTCTTATTTTTTGCATAAAATGCGGCCTCTAAATTTGGCGCAAAGGTACGCTTAATATATCACATTTTAAAGCGTTTGCAAGTGAATAGTAATGGAAGTGAATAAATTACCCTTAAATTACTTTGCCCGGCACAATTATTTAATATATATTTAACAGGCCAACCCTATTTTAGCCAAAAAACCTATGCCAAAAAAAATATTATTTATAAGCCTTACTTTACTGCTGTTTACCTGCTCTGCAAAGGCCCAAACCAGCTGGATAAAATTTAAGTTAGATGAGCAGGTAACCCTTAACTTTCCGGCAGCGCCGGCCAAAGTATCTGCCAACAGTTATATGTACGCCAGTAAAGATTCATCCGTAGTGCTTATCTGTGAGATCCACTCAGAAGGCGATGAGGATGCCGACACGCCGCCGTTCATCGAGTTCCTTCCTCCTACAGATCCATCTGCCAAAGATGACGAACCTACCACCACTACAGCCATAAAAACCGGCACCCTGAAAGGATACAACACCACAAAATCTACTATGGTGATGCCCACTAAACGGCTCAGCATATACACCATCCAAATTAAAGGCAAAGGCTATATGCTGGGCGCCCTGCTTTCCAAAAATATTGACGAAAAAGTAGCCGAGGATTTTTTTTCATCGGTAGTAGTGGGGAAGGGGAAGTAATGTGCAGGTGTGCGGATTTCAGATGTGCAGATGATTGATTTCTTAACGCATTAATTGCCGAAACTAAATTAACGAAGAGCGGTTGGCCGACGAAAAACCGGGGCCGATGCGTAGGGCTGTGCGGGGAAGGATTTTTTCGTCTTGAAGTTATTCACTGCGTTCATGAGATCGCTGCGCTAAGTTTTGTTACTCTTGTATCAAGACAAAAAGTAATAGGCCTCTGCGGCTATGAGCAGACTAACGTACATTAAAAGCACAGCACTCTAAAATGCTTAGCGGGCTGCCCACTGAGATTGCCGTGCTACGCTCGCAATGAAATGGTTTTATTTAACTGTATATCATCACATTACCACCTTCATAAGTTTTACTTTTCTATCGAAGATTGCTTCGTTCCTCGCAATGACGCGGTCGCAAAAATCGTCTTTGCGAGGTTTGTTATTAGGCCGGCGGCTCAAAATCAGATACTAATCCTTAATCCCGGTTTACTTCCCAAATGCCCAGCATAAAAACTTAGGCATGGCTTTGCCCCAGGTGGTGGTATCGTGGGTGCCGCCTACAACTTCCAGGTAATGGATGTCGGCGGGGCGTTCGTAACCTTTGTTTTGCAGTTCTTTTATAATATCTATGGTATCGTCAATAGAATCAATGATGCCGTTTTTGTTGCGGTCGGCGGTTTCGTCTTTGGTACCGGTTTGCAGCCAAAATTTAAGGTCGGGCTTGCCTTCGGTAGCTTTCAGCATGGCGTGCATCAGGCGGTCGCCATCGGTATAGCCTTTGCTCAGGTCTTTGCTTCTCCACCAGAACGAGGCGGAGAAAGCGCCAACCTTATCAAATAATGTTGGATTATTCCATGCGATATCCATAGCCGTTAAGCCGCCAAGCGAAAATCCCGCGAAAGCGGTGCTCTCAAAATGCTCTATCCCGGTAGTTTCGTGGATCTGCGGCAACAGTTCGGTAACTACAAACTGTGTGTACAGGTCGGCTTTATCGCCGCGGTTTTTATAGTCGGGCTTGCCCGCAATGCCGTACTCCTGCAGGCGCTCTTCGCCGGCGTGTATGGCAACCACCAGTAAAGGTTTAATGCTGTTACGCTCATACAGGTTCTCTAAAGTATCGGTTAGTTGCAGGGCTTCCAGTTCCTGGCCGTCGTTCAGTAATAATAAATGCAGGGGTTGGGCAATGGTGCCTTCTTCGGGCATTAGCAGGGTGCAGGTAACGTCGCGGTTAAGTATTGCCGATTTTATGATGAGTTCCTGTGTGGTGATAGCCATTTCAGTAGCTGTACTAAATGTGTACATGTTAAAATTAATTATAAAGGGCACAAAAATACCTTATAGTTTTATTAAAATACCTAAAACAGAATTATTTGGCACACTGTTGACATTTACATACAATCCTGTTAACTTACCATCTTAAACAAAACACCCTGTGAAGGAACAATATCACCGCTGGCATTCGCCCAACCTCAACCTCGACCTTGAAATGCTTGTTTTTGGCGACAGGGGTTACCCGGTTATCCTGTTCCCTACCACCAAGGGCCGCTTTCATCAGAATAAAGATTTCGGGCTGATAGAGAGCGTGCGCTGGTTTGTGGATGAAGGCCTGGTAAAAATTTACTGCCCCGATACCATTGATGCCCGCAGCTGGTACGATAAAGGCATACACCCGGCAGACCGTGCCCGCAACTACGCCTGGTACGATAAGATGCTTACCGATGAGCTGATCCCCTGGGCGCAGCACGAAACCGGCGTTGGCCGTGTTTGCGTTGCCGGCTGCAGTTTTGGCGGTTACCATGCAGCTAACTTTGCGTTTAAACACCCCGAAAAAGTGGCCCACCTGTTTACCATGGGCGGCGCTTTTGATATTAAGATGTTTACTGATGGCTACCACGACGAAAACGTTTACTACAACAACCCGGTAGATTTTGTGCCCGGCAGCAATAACGAATGGCTGTGGCGCATGAACATTATCCTGGGTACATCAGAGCATGATATGTGCAAGGGTTATAACATCCAAATGTCGAATATATTGAAAGCCAAAAACATTAACCATTGGCTGGATATCCGCCCGTTTGCCAACCACGACTGGCCCATCTGGCGCGAGATGTTTCCGCATTATTTAAGCACGATTAAATAGAGGCAAGAGATAAGAATCAAGAGACAAGATTTGAAGGAAGAACAAGACTTGATAAAAAAACCAAGAAAACGAATAACATATAAAACTACAACATTAAGCAGGCCGGCAAGCAAATGCAAACCGGCAACTGTAAACTAAACAACTACCCCATGAAAAAAATTGGCATCTTATTCGGACAGGAAAATTCATTCCCGCAGGCTTTTGTTGACAGGATCAACGAAAAGGCCGAGAAAAACATCTCTGCAGAGTTTGTCCGCATTGATAAAATGTTACAGGGCGAGCCGCTGGGCTACTCGGTAATTGTAGACCGAATCTCGCAGGATGTACCCTTCTACCGCGCATCGTTAAAAAACGCCGCCATTACCGGTACAGCGGTTATCAACAACCCCTTCTGGTGGAGCGCCGACGAAAAATTCTTTAACAATGCCCTTGCGTTAAAGCTGGGCGTGCCGGTACCTAAAACCGTGCTGCTGCCCTCCAAAGATCACCCGGACAGCACTACAGATCGCTCGTTCCGCAACCTGGCCTTCCCGCTGAATTGGGACGCTATTTTTGATTACGTAGGTTTCCCGGCCTATATGAAACCCTTCGACGGCGGCGGCTGGCGCGATGTATACAAAATTAGCGATAAGGAAGACCTTTGGGAGAAATTTGCCCAAACCAAGCAACTGGTAATGCTATTGCAGGAAGAAATTATTTTTGATGATTATTTCCGCTGCTACTGTATTGGCGGCAAGCACGTGCGCATTATGCAATACGAGCCGCGCAACCCGCACCACCTGCGTTATGAGCATGGCAAAGCCCCGGCATCTAAAAAAATGCTGGATACCATTACCAAATATGTACTGCAGCTGAACCAGTATTTAGGCTACGATTTTAACACCGTAGAATTTGCCGTGCGCGATGGCATACCATACGCCATAGATTTTTGCAACCCTGCCCCCGATGCCGAAGTAACCAGCGTTGGCCAGGACAACTTTGAGTGGGTGGTAGAAACCGCCGCCGACTACGCTATAGAACGCGCCAAAGCCCAGAAAAACGATCGCGACAACCTTACCTGGGGCGAGTACGTGCGCACAGGCGTTGCCGGCAAACCGCTTGTGGCAGGGAGCAAGGCAGTTAAAGCCGCAGATGTTACCGTAGCCGCGGTAGATCACCCGATTGAGGATGAACCCAAACTAAGGCCTAAAAAAGCAAAAGCACCGGCAGCGCCAAAAGAAGCAAAGCCAAAAGCAGCCGCAGCCCCTAAAGAGGTGAAGGCTAAAAAGGCGGCTAAGAAATAGCTAAAGCCTCACCTAATCCTCTCCAAAGGAGAGAATTTAAAAAAACCTTCTCCTATGGAGAAGGTGCCCAAAGGGCGGATGAGGCTGCCGGGGCGATAGACTATATTAAAGGTTTAAAGCCATCGCTATTAAACACAATTGTCATTGCGAGCAGGGCCGTGTAAAGGAATGAGCGCGAAGCAATCTCGTCGTATGGCATTGCAAAGCAGTGCTGTCGGTGAGATTGCTTCGTCGCCCCCGACAGCACAGGCCCGGGCGCTCCTCGCAATGACATGGCGGGGAGTACAGCCGCTCGGAATAATAATATGAAAAGCATTAGTTAAAATGTAACCAATAACCCCTAACCAATTATGAACGAGTTCACCTTAGGTGTTGAAGAAGAATTTATGGTGGTTGACCCTGTTACCAGGGAACTGAAATCGCATGAGCAAAAGATTGTGGATGCTGCGCAAAAGATCCACGAGGACCAGGTAAAGGCCGAAATGCACCAGGCAGTTGTGGAGGTGGGCACCCACATTTGCCGCAACACCGGCGAGGCACGTAAGGAAGTTACCAAATTGCGCGGCACCGTGGCCCAGTTGGCCGGCGATATTGGCCTGCGGATTGGTGCGGCAGGCACGCACCCCTTTTCGCACTGGCAGCACCAGCTGATTACCGACCACCCCCGTTATTTTGAGATAGTGGACGAGCTGCAGGAAGCCGCCCGCTCTAACCTTATTTTTGGGCTGCATGTGCATGTGGGCATCCAGTCGCGGGATATGGCTATCCATATAGCTAACCAGGCCCGGTATTTTCTGCCGCATGTGTATGCGCTAAGCACCAATTCGCCGTTTTGGGAAGGGCGCAATACGGGCTACAAATCGTTCCGCACCAAGGTATTTGATAAGTTTCCGCGTACGGGTATCCCCGATTATTTTGCCAGTATTGAGGATTACGACAACTACGTAAAGCTGCTGGTAAAAACAAATTGTATTGATAACGCCAAAAAGATCTGGTGGGATCTGCGCGTGCACCCCTTCTTTGAAACCATTGAGTTTCGCGTGTGCGATTGCCCAATGCTGGTTGATGAAACCATGGTGTTTGTGGCGCTGTTTCAGTGTATCTGCGCCAAGCTGTACAAGCTGCGTTTGAGCAACATGAAATTCATCACCTACAACCGTGCGCTTATTAATGAGAACAAATGGCGCGCCGCCCGCTACGGTATAGATGGTAAGATGATAGATTTTGGTAAAGAGCTTGAAGTAAACACCCGCGCCCTGATACTGGAACTGCTTGATTTTATTGACGATGTGGTAGACGACCTCGGCTGCCGCGACGACCTGCAATACATCCACAAGATACTGGAGCACGGCACCGGCGCCGACAGGCAGTTGGCTGTTTGGAACCAAAACAATAACTTTGAAGACGTTGTAGATTATATAACATCGCAAACGTTAAAGGGGGTGATATAGAGCCCCTCTCAAACCCATCTCCATAGGAGAGGGACTAAAAGAACGGCTTTAAAGTCCTCTCCTTTGGAGAGGATTTAGGTGAGGCTAAACAATTTTTATAAACTAAATGAACACAGATAAACCGGAAATAAGAGTTGCCATACTTGACCTGTACGATGGTATTGCAAATGAGGGGATGCGTGGTTTCCGTGATATACTGGAGCGCTATAAGGTTAAACACAACCTTAATTTAAGTTACGAAGTTTTTGATGTACGCCGCCGCGGGCAGGTGCCGGGTACCGGGTTTGATGCCTATATCTCCAGCGGAGGGCCGGGCAGTCCACTGGAAAGTGAGGGCAGCGAGTGGGAGAAAAAATACTACCGCCTGATGGATAAACTGGAAGACCATAACCTAAGCAGCAGCACGCAAAAAAAGCATGTACTGTTTGTATGCCATTCTTTCCAGCTGATGTGCCGAAAATATAAACTTGGCGAGATCAACCTGCGGAGGTCGCCGTCTTTTGGCATTTTGCCAGTGCACATGACCGAAGCCGGGAGGCAAGACCATGTGCTGGAAAACCTGGCCGACCCGTTCTACACCGTAGATTCGCGCAGCTGGCAGGTGATAAACCCCGACCAGAAACGTTTTGACGAACTGGGCATGAAACTGCTGGCGCTGGAGAAGGAGCGCCCGTATGTAGATCTTCCGCGTGCTATGATGGCCATCCGTTTCAGCGATTACTTTTTTGCCACCCAGTTTCACCCCGAGGCAGATGCCTACGGCATAAAAACCATGCTGCAGCGCGAAGACAAAAAAGACGAAGTGATAAACGAGCACGGCGAAGCCAAATATAAAGAAATGCTGCAGCGCCTGGAAGACCCTGATAAGATAATTCACACCCAAAACACGCTGATCCCTAATTTTTTGGATGAAGCGATTTTGGGAGAGCGGGTGGCACTGTAGAGGCGAATGATTGTCATACTGAAGTATGAAGCATCTGGTCGCCAATAAGCAAAGTGTACAATAGATCCTTCGCTATCGCTCAGGATGACAATAAACTTAAATATGCTTGTCATGCTGAGGAACGAAGCATCTATTAATCGCCCAGATAATAAATACGCCATATGAGACAGTATAATTTTTACACCTATATGCTTACAAATTATACTAAAAAGACACTCTACACCGGCGTAACCAATGATATTGAAAGGCGACTATACGAGCACTACTTCGGAACCGATCAAAAAGAGAGCTTTACGTTTAAGTATAAATGTTATTATTTAGTTTATTACGAGCGGCATCAGTATATAAATCATGCAATAGAGCGTGAGAAAGAAATTAAAGGCTGGACGAGAGTAAAGAAGAACATGTTGGTAGAAAAAGAAAACCCAACATGGCGTTTTTTAAACATTGATATCATGGATTGGCCGCCTGTATTTACAGGCTAACCCGTTTTGTCATGCTGAACCACGAAGCATCTTATTGCCGATTTGCAAGTGGTCAATAAGCAAGGTGTAGAAAAGATCCTTCGTTCCTCAGGATGACAAAATAAAAATAAAAGGCCCTTGTCATGCTGAGGTACGAAGCATCTGATCGCCGATTTGCAGGTGGCCAATAAGCAAAGTGTACAATAGATCCTTCGCTATCGCTCAGGATGACAATAAAAGTTAAAAATGATTTGTCATGCTGAGGTACGAAGCATCTGATCGCCAACAAGCAAGGTGTAGAATAGATCCTTCGTACCTCAGGATGACAAATAAAAGTAAAACATGCTTGTCATGCTGAGGTACGAAGCATCTGATCGCCGATTTGCAGGTGGCCAACAAGCAAGGTGTACAATAGACCCTTCGCTATCGCTCAGGATGACAATAAAAGTTAAAAATGATTTTGTCATGCTGAGGTACGAAGCATCTGATCGCCAACAAGCAATGTGTACAATAGATCTATCTTTCTTCAGGATGAGAAAATAAAGTAGCAGCTGTTTAACCCATACCATTATGAACCCATCAGCCAGGAGCAGATTCAACGAGAACTTTAGTATTGAGAAATACTCGGAGTTTTTATTAGGCCTGAATGCAGGCCTGCCGTCGCCTATTGAGTTTAGGATAGCGGAAACGCCCGTGTTTTTAACCGACGATTTCAGGGACAAACTTTTACAGGCGGGCGAAGGTATTATAAGCACCATACTGCAGCCCGGCTTTAAGGAACTTACCGAACGTGCCATCCCCCAAAAATGGCGTGTGGCAAATGAGAACGACCACTCCCATTTTATAGCGCTCGACTTTGGCGTGTGTAAAGATGCCGCAGGCAATATTGTGCCCAAACTGATAGAGATGCAGGGCTTCCCCTCGCTGTATTGTTTCCAGGTGCATTTGGCCGAAAATTACCGCCACACCTATGGCATCCCCGGCAACCAAACCATCTTTTTTAACGGGCTGGATAAAAGCAGTTATATCGACCTGTTTAAGAAAACTATCCTCGGCCCCTACCAGCCGGATGAGGTGGTGCTGATGGATGTAAATGCCCCGGAACAAAAAACCGCGGTTGATTTTTACATTACCGAGCGCTATATCGGCACGCCGGTGGTGTCGCTGAGCGATTTGATCCGCGAGGGCGACCAGCTCTTTTACCTGCATGGAGATGAAAAGAAACGCATCCGCCGCATTTACAACCGCTTAATTTTTGATGAGATAGATAACGACCCGGAGACCTTCAGCAAAGTGGTAGACATTCGCCAGCCGCTGGATGTAGAGTGGATAACCCACCCCAACTGGTTTTACCGCATCAGCAAGTTCACCATGCCGTTCTTAACCGGTGAATATATCCCCAAAACACAGTTTCTGCACGAGGTGAAACAGATCCCCGAAGATTTGCAGAATTACGTACTGAAACCTCTGTTCAGCTTTGCCGGGCAGGGCGTTATTATTGATGTAACGGAAGATGATATTCAGAAAATAACCGACCCGGAGAACTGGATCCTGCAGGAAAAAGTAAACTACGAACCTGTGGTACAAGCCCCCGATGGCGGCGTAAAGGTAGAACTGCGCCTGCTATACCTGTGGCCCGATGGAGATGCCAAACCAACCCTCGCCATTAACCTTGCCCGCCTCAGCCGCGGCAAAATGATAGGCGTTAGATACAACAAAGATTTCGACTGGGTTGGCGGCACGGTGGGGTTTATGCATAAGTAAAAGAGGCAGGGCTTTCCAATCGAATCATTGCCAGCATTGCTGAGGAACGAAGCAATCTTAAAGGACAGATAGCGCACATAAATGAAGGTTAGTCTGTTTTTGCAGAGACTCTTACTTTTTGCTGCGCCAAAAAGTAACAAAAAGCGCTCTTTTTATTTAGGCTTCTCTGCCGCACAAGGCCTTTGCCCTGCAGCGCGTGCAGAACCACGGGCTGGGAAAGTTTGCCCCTTTGCTTCGCACGCTCTTGTCCCGCGCTTCTGCAAAATATCCCTATGCCCCGCCAACCGCACAATGCCATCATGTTCTGCCCGCCCTCACCCGAAGCTGAACTGCGAAGAAGAAGGAAAAAAGTAAAGAAAAAAATTCATTTAAATTGCTAATGGTGAGAGAAATTCTGTTAATTCCAAAAATTCGTTTGATTCAAGTTCAAGACAAATAAACTGAGCCTGAGAAACCCAACCAAGCCCTCTTTAGCACCATTAAAAAATAAAAACACCTGCATCAAAAGTAATGGGCAATGGGCCTCTGCAGCCAAGAGCAGACTAACTTTAATAATAGCATCATCTCCCCCATCAAAAATTCCCCTTACTCGCATCTCCAAAAACTTTATACTTTTTTAATTGTCTTTACGTATATATATTGTATTAATTTTGCAACCATGAATATCCAGGCAATTATTATAATAGTATTATTTATTGCAGCGGTTTTTTACGTGGGCCGTATTTTTTATAAAACGCTGTTCACCAAAAAAAGCTGCGGCGGTAACTGTAAGTGTGGGGTCGATTTCTCTGACGTACAACCGCAAAAGCAGGGTAAGTAATACTGTTGCTTAATTTTTGTACTATCTTGTAAACCTTTACTTTTAACAATTCTTAATGGCTAATAAACAGGTCTTTCAGGCAGACGATCCCGGAAGGTGGAACCGTTTTAAATGGCTCAGCCGCATTCTCTTAATAGTTTTTATATTCGGTGCCATTGCTGCCGCAATTACCATAACTTCTACAGAATACCCCCTGCTGCCCAACCTTGATCCTGCCCCAAAAAAAATCTCTAAGGAAGAGCTCGACGCCCTTAAAAAATCTAAGCGCTACAAAGATTTTAAGATAGAAAAAGCCGTTATAGAAGAGCTTGCCCGTGCCCGTAAACAGCACCAGCTAAAGCACCCCAACAACGCTAAACGTATAAACGCGGGCTTTTACCGCCCATGGGAACCACAGGCCTACGTGTCATTGGTAGACCACTTGGCTAACTTGGATATGCTGGTTACCGAAGGGTTCTCTTTTAGCCCCGATGCTGATACCTTGAAGGTACAAATAGATACCGGCCTTATCCGCCTCAACAAAAAATACAAAAAGAAGATTCTGGTAACGCTCTCCAATTATGTTAATTACGATAACGTAAGGGGCGGGTACGATAGCAAGGATGTTATCCGCATTTTTAAAAGCAAAAAGCTGCGCACGGCATTCATCAACAGCATTGTTGATAATTTAAACAAGTACAACTTTAACGGTGTAAACGTTGACCTGGAGGACCTGGCCAACCGTAACGCCAAAGAGTTTGTGGATTTTCAGAACGACCTATATAATACCCTGCATGCCAAAGGGCTGATGGTTACCCAAAACATTATCCCCGGTGATGATGAGTACGACCTGGCCCGCCTGCAAAAAGTGAACGACTTTTTGTTTGTAATGGCTATAGATCAGCATACCGATGTAAGCAACTCCGGCGATATCTCGCACCAGCATTGGGTAGAAGAGATCCTGGATGATATCTGCTCCAAAATCCCGAGCGAAAAAGTTATCCTTACCATTGCCGGCGGTGGTTTCGACTGGCCCGAGAACAGTATTGGCAAACCGGCCGGCTACCAGGAGGCCATTAGTACCGCGCAGCAAAAAAACAGCAAGATTATTTTTGATCCGCTCTCTGCCAACCTGCACTATAACTACCTGGGTAACGATGGCATAAACCATATTGTGTACTTTACCGATGCCGCCACCAACTTTAACGTTATCCGCATGGCGGATGACTGGGCAACCGGAGGCGTGGCCCTGTGGCGCATGGGTTTTGAAGACCCGCGCTTGTGGACGTTCTTCCAGAAGAACCTTTCTTTAGATTCTTTAAAGAAAACCGGCATAGATGTAAGGCATTTAACCACCGTAGGCTTAAATAATAAAATAGATTATGCAGGTGAAGGCGGCGAGGTTTTAGACCTTATTACCACCCCTACCACCGGCAAAATAGATGTAAGGCTGGATACCACCAACTACACCATCACCAGCCAGAAATACATTAAGCTGCCAACCAAGTATGTTATCCGCAGGTATGGCTACAAACCGGGCAAAATAGTTTTAACCTTTGATGACGGGCCCGATCCTGAATTTACGCCCCGCATCCTGGATATCTTGAAACGTGAGAAAGTGCCCGCTTCCTTTTTTGTGGTAGGCTCTATGGCCGAGAAGAACATCCCGATTTTAAAACGAATTTATGATGAAGGGTACGAGATTGGTAACCACACCTTCTTCCACCCGGATATCTCAACCATTAGCCTGGATAGGGTGAACCTGGAGCTGAACGCTACCCGTAAACTGATAGAATCTGTTACCGGGCGCAGCACCATCCTGTTCCGCCCGCCGTTTAATGCCGATGCCGAGCCTACTACTTTGGCAGAGGTTATCCCCGTTGCAGAAAGCCGCAGGCAAAGCTACATCACCATAGGCGAATCTATCGACCCGTGGGACTGGCAGCCCGGTGTAACTGCCGATAGTATTATTGCCCGCACCATCAAACAAAAGGATAACGGATCGATGATATTGCTGCACGATGCCGGCGGCGATACGCGCGAAGAAACCGTAAAGGCACTGCCTGCCATTATTCATTATTTTAAAAAGCACGGCTACGAGTTTACTACCATTGCCGACGTACTGGGCAAAAGTAAAGATGACCTGATGCCCCCCGCCACCTCGGATGATAAAACCGTTTGGGGCCGTTTTTACGATGTAGTTATTGTAGGGTTTTTCCTGGGGAACCGTTTTATTTTCTACCTGTTTTTGTCGGCCATATTTTTGGCTATCGGGCGCATTATCCTGATAGGTATTTTAGCTATCAGGCAGTTTTTTGATGATAAGAAATTAAAGGTGGAGCCTACCGATCTGCCCGCCGTAAGCATTATAGTGCCCGCCTACAACGAGGAAGTTACCGCAGCGAATACTATAGATAGCTTGCTGAAACTGGAATACCCCAATTTTGAGGTGATATTTGTGGACGACGGATCTAAAGACGCCACGTACGAAGTAGTGAAAGCTGCTTATGCCAACCATCCGCTGGTGCGCGTGTTTACCAAGCCCAACGGCGGTAAAGCGTCGGCCCTTAACTTTGGTATAGCCCACGCCAATAGCGATTATGTGGTTTGTATTGATGCCGATACCCAGCTGCGAAGCGATGCCATTTATCAGCTGATGATCTACTTTACCGATGCCGAAATTGGCGCCGTAGCCGGTACTGTTAAGGTGGCTAACGAAACCAACATCATTACCCGCTGGCAGTCGATAGAATATATCACCGCGCAAAATATGGATAGGCGCGCGTTTGATCTTATCAATAGCATTACCGTAGTGCCAGGCGCTATCGGCGCATTCCGCAAAGAGGCTATCTCCAAAGCAGGCGGCTTTACTTACGATACCCTTGCGGAGGATTGCGACCTTACCATGCGCATTCTGAAACAGGGCTATATTGTAAAAAACAGTGCCGAAGCCGTAGCCTATACCGAAGCGCCCGAAACGCTTAACATGCTGCTGAAGCAACGTTTCCGCTGGAGCTTTGGGGTGATCCAGAGTTTCTGGAAAAACCGCGACGCACTGTTCAACAAAAAATACAGTTTCTTTGGGATGGTGGGAATGCCTAATATCCTCATCTTCCAGATTGTGCTGCCGCTGTTTTCGCCGCTTGCCGATCTGATGATGATCTTTGGCCTGCTGGGTGATAAACCCGAAAAGATCCTGAGCTATTACCTGGCTTTTGTACTGATAGATTTCCTGGTGGCCATTATTGCCTTTAAGATGGAAAAGGAAAGCTACAAAAAGTTGATCTACATTATCCCGCAGCGTTTTATCTGGCGGCAGCTGATGTACTACATCCTGTTCAAATCCATCCGCAAAGCCCTCAAAGGTGAACTAAGCGGCTGGGGCGTATTGAAACGCACCGGTAACTCAACCATCAAAAAAGAAGACCTGGTTGGGGAGGAGTAATAAATGTGCAGATTTCAGATGTGCAAATATGCAGATGATTGAGTGGTGGATGTGAAGATTCTTTAAATGCGCAGATTCAGATATGCAAATATGAAGATGATTGAGTGGTGTATGTGCGTTTAAATGCGCTCCACCTCCGCGCGTCATTTGCGACACAGGAAGCAATAACGCGCGCGGAATGCCCGTTTGGATCGATCCCCTTATACTACCTCATACATATTGATACCTGTTGCACCGTAGTTGCGCAGAACGTCTACCGCTTCCTGGGCTTCCATGGAGGTTTTGGTGTAAATGTTTAGGGTAACACGTTGGTGCTGTTCGGCACCGGCGGGTTTAATTTCCAGGTTTTCTTCTTCAAATTCATTAGCTAACAGATATTGCTGTGCGTCTTCTGCCAGGGCAGCGTCGTCGAAGGTGGCGTATGCTATGTGTGGGGTCATGGGGATGGTTTGTTTATGGCTATTGCGGCCGGTGTGTTTGGGTAACAGTATTTGAGGGAAATTGTTTATTTGCGGAAGAGGGATAAACAGGTGGCCCTATAAGCATGGCGTTCATCAGATCCTTCCTTCGTAAGGAAGACAATATGGGGGTATACAATAGCACCCAAATAAAAAGCCGCTCCTGTTTGGGGAGCGGCTTGCTTAAGTTTATAAACGGGAAGTATTTTATTTAGCTTTAAAAGGCTTTGCTTTTTTAACAGGCAGGTGTGGTTTGCCTTCAGGGTGAATCTCAGGGGCACCTACCATAGTCATGGCGCAGCGGAAACCCACTTCGGCGCTGCTTTCATCTTCGTCCATAAAGCGGCGGGTAGATGGGTTCATCCAGTAAGCAAGGTCGTTCCACGAGCCGCCTTTGTATACTTTAGAATGATCGTTAACCAGCGTGGTTGTACCGTACAGGGTAGGGTTCACCGGGTCGAGGTCGCCGCGTGCATCAGCGCTATAGGCCTTACCCGAGTTTTTAGGGTTAAGGTCGGCAGTGGTTTGCGCAGCATTGGCCGGGTTTGGCTGGCCCAGTACCTGCTGGTTTGTACCAGCTGCGTTAAGGCCCTGTTGCTGGGCTATCATTTCGCTGTATTTAAGTTTTTTGTTAGATTTTGCAGGGTCCTTAATAGGGCGGCCGTATTTATCTTTGGCGTAAATACCTTTTGCAGGATCAGATAAGCGCTTGTTGGTAAACTCGTTACCTCGGAACGGGTTAAAATCTTCCACTTCCTCAAACGAAGTTTGGCGATAGGTATCGGCCACCCACTCGTTTACGTTACCAGCCATGTTATACAAGCCAAAATCGTTCGGCTGGTAAGAACGTACCGGTCCGGTAATATCCGCCTTATCGTTAAGGCCACCGCCAACACCGGCGTTGTCGCCGCTGCCACGTTTAAAGTTGGCCAGTATCAAGCCACGTGTTTTACGGTCTGGTGAGCGTACGCCAAGGCCGTTCCATGGGTAAACCTTGCCATCGTTAATGTTTTCAAACTGGGTGTTGCCCGCAAGTGATAAAGCTGCATATTCCCACTCCGCTTCTGATGGCAGGCGGTAGCCTTGTTTTAATAAACCATCCTCTAAACGTACCGGGCGGCGTGGTGCACCTTTAGCAGTAGTTTTAGCGTTGGGGTTAAGGTCGCGCGGCATTTTCTTACCGTCTACACCGTTACCGGTTATCTGGCCGTTTAAGTAAATTTCTGTGTTAAAAGGTTCTTTTAAACCGGGGCCTGCGGTACCGTTGCCGCCTTTTTTGGCAGAGGCGTCTTTCCAGGTAGTCATAATCTGGTTCTCACGCAGAATATTTTCGTTGGTACGGTCGGTACGCCATACGCAGTAATCCTGCACCTGATCCCAGGTAACGCCTACCACAGGATAATCCTGAAACGCCGGGTGGCGCAGGTAGTTATCTACATAAGGTTCGTTGTAAGAAAGCTTTTTACGCCAAACCAATGTATCCGGCACGGCATTGTAATAAAGTTCGCCATCATCCGGAAAGGTGATGTTTATCCAGTGCAGGTAATCCAGCCAATCCTGGTTAGATACCTCGGTTTCGTCCATATAAAACGAGGGTACAGTAACCCTGCGCCTAACGTTATTGTACTCATAAGTAACATCCTGATCGGCACTGCCACCCAGTACAAAAGTACCGCCTTCAATAGGCACAAGGCCGGGGCCTGGTGTAGGGTGTGTTTGCTTATACCGCAGGTAACCGCCGTTTCTCCTATCGTTATAAGTTAGGCCTGTTTTTTGTGATTGCTGGGGTTTACTGCAGCTGCTTAGCAACGCACTAACGCTCAACAACACTAAAGCAGAACCGGTAAAAAGTGCTTTCATACTTTGCGAAATCTATATTTGGAGTAAATTTAAAAAAAATCAATTAAAAAACTGCCCTATTTAATATCAATTTAAAAAACAGGGAACTGTGCAATGGTTTTAAACGTATTAATTTGTTACTGAGTTACAATATTTTGAACATTATTGGTTTTTAATGAGAAACTTAAAAGTAGAGCTCGTTTTATTATTTTAAATAATAAACCTAAATTGCACAATGAACTACTTGTACCCCAAAAGAATTGCTTTGTATATTTTGTTTGCCCTGCCTGGTGTGGCTGCCGCACAAACAGGTACTAACGGAAGCAATGCTAATGGAATTTCAACCGCGGTGCCATTTTTAAACATATCGCCAGATTCGCGCTCGGGCGCTATGGGAGATGCAGGTGTTGCGCTTTCACCGGATGTAAACGCTAACTACTGGAACCCCGCAAAGCTGGCTTTTTTAGAGAACAATAATGATATATCGTTATCCTACAGCCCATGGTTGCGTAACCTTGTGCCCGATGTTAGCCTGGCTTATTTAGCCTATGCACACAAGATTGATGACCGCAACACTTTTGGGGCATCGTTAAGGTATTTTAACCTTGGTTCTATCCAGTTAGTGGATAATGCACAGAACGAACAGGGTACATATAAGCCCACCGAGTTCTCAATCGACGGGTCATTTGCGCGCAAATTTGGCAACAATTTTTCATTGGGGCTAACACTGCGGTATATCAACTCTAATTTTTCTAACGGGGCTTTTATTGAGGGCGGCAGCCAGCAAAATAAGGCGGGTACGGCTGTTGCGGCAGGGGTATCCTTATATTATACCAAGCCTTACGGCGATGGATCGGTGTTTGCTTTCGGGGGGCATATATCTAATATAGGCTCTAAAATTTCTTACAGCGATGCCGGTACCAAATACTTTTTACCCACCAATTTAAAACTGGGTGTAGCCAATACCTGGCAGCTGGATGGGCTTAGCAAGTTTACCGTTGCCTTTGATATCAACAAGCTTTTAGTGCCTACGCCGCCTGTAAGGGATAACGAAGGCAATATTATTTCCGGTAAGGATGATAACGTTTCGGTACCTGCGGGTTTGTTCCGTTCGTTTGGGGATGCCCCGGGCGGTTTCAGCGAGGAACTGAAAGAGATCTCCTTTTCGCCGGGTGTAGAATATTGGTATAACGACCTGGTTGCCCTGCGCGCCGGTTACTTTTACGAAAACCCATCCAAAGGCGACAGGCATTACGCCACGCTGGGTGTGGGCTTAAAATACCAGATCTTTAATTTCGACTTTTCGTACCTGGCGGCCAGCCAAAAAAACAGTCCGCTGGCTAATACGCTCAGGTTTACTTTATCTGCAAGTTTTGGCGGTGCGGGCAACGCATCCAAGCCAGCATCGGGCAGTAGTACTAATTAATAATGGCTAAAATAAAAGTAGGTTTTGGTTTTGATGTTCATCAGCTAAAACAACAGCACCCCTTTATACTGGGCGGTGTTAACCTCGAACACACTTCAGGCGCGTACGGCCACTCAGATGCCGACGTGCTGCTACATGCAATTTGCGATGCCCTTTTAGGCGCCGCCAACCTGCGCGATATCGGCTTCCATTTTTCTAATAAAGACGACCGCTGGAAAGGTATCAGCAGCTTGATACTGTTACAGCATGTTGTAGCCCTGCTGGCCGAAAAGAACTGGCAGATAAGCAACATCGATGCTATGGTATGCCTGGAAGCACCCAAGATAAATCCGCACATCCCCGTAATGCAGGCAAACATTGCCAAAGCCGCCGGTATTGATGTAGAGGATATTTCCATTAAAGCTACCACCAACGAGCAGTTAGGCTTCATTGGCCGCGAAGAAGGCGTTGTTGCCTATGCGGTTTGTTTAATAGAAAGGGTGTAGACGATGTGCAGATTTCAGATGTGCAGAATGGTTTGGATGTTGTAACATCGCGTAATTGCGAAGCAATATCCAGATATACATGCTATAAAACCTATCATTGCGAGCGCAGCGTGGATAACCGACCAAAGGGAGGAGCTCATTAATACCTTAAAGGAAAAATAAAAAAACATTAATAATCTCAGTAGACAGGTAACCGCCACGCATTTGAAAGTGCTGTGCTTTTAATGAACGTTAGTCTGCTCATTGCCGCAGAGGCCTATTACTTTTTGTCTTGATACAAAAAGTAAGAAAAACTTAGCGCAGCGATCTCATGAACGCAGTGAATAACTCCAAGACGAAAAAATCCTTCGCCGCACAAGCCTCTCCCATAGGCCCCGGCTTTTCGTCTGCCCGGTGCTCTTCGTTAAACGTATTTATTATGTTTAATCTAAAACCATGTCATTGCGAGCGAAGCGCGGCAATCTCAGTAGACAGGTAACCCGCCACGCATTTGAAAGTGCTGTGCTTCTAATGAACGTCAGTCTGCTCATAGCCGCAGGGGCCTATTACTTTTTGTCTTGATACAAAAAGTAACAAAACTTAGCGCAGCGATCTCATGAACGCAGTGAATAACATCAAGACGAAAAAATCCTTCCCCACACATGCCCACCCATCGGCCCCGGTTTTTCATTGGACCAACGCGCTTTGTTAGTTGGCGCATGCGTGTCGCGAGTGCCTTATTAAATTAGATGTTACGTAGTCGCACGCGACACGCGTGCGTTTGCAGGAGTAACAGCAAAGACACGGTATCGACTTTTCATGTAAGAAGTATTCATTTAGTCAATAAGTTTTCTAATACTGATGGATATTTATAACATAAATATCCAATGATCAAATAAAGGCAACCAATAATTGGATAAAGAATATATATACTTGTTTTTCGCGCTGATAACGAACTTTTATAATGTTGATTAAATTCCTTTTCTGATATCAATTCTTTAGCAGCTTTCTTCCAATATGTAAGTTCTTTATCTGTTATTCTTAAATCGGCAACATCTACAGCACTTTGGAAAACAATAGACAATACAAAGTAACAGGCGAGACCGTTGAATACGTAAGCCAAGAGTTGAGTTTTGTCAAGTCCTATATTATCTGTAAATTTTGTAAAAATTGTAAATCCAATTAACACCAATGTCGCTAATAAGTCCCTTAGAAAATTATTTAGTAACGTTCTTATTTTAAGCGAATACAAGTCTGATTGAGCTCTTAAGTCTTTTAATAAGTCTTTTAATTCCTTAACGTAAGCATCTTTACGGTCAAGAATAACAAAATTGTAACGCTCTTTAGCTTGTTCTAATGCTTCTTTCAGATAAATCTGCATGGAATTAATAAGTGTTTTAGATTCGCTAATTTCAAGCGTTAATCTTTCATTGAATAACTTTTTCCTTGTACTTACCCGGTCCTCATAAATCCATTCAATTAGTTTTTTCAAGTCAGCTATTAAAGCAAAAGTATAGATATCGTTGCCATCATAAACCGAAAGACTCAATCGCCTTAAACCATTCAAAATAACTTTATTGAAACTATAAAACTCATCAACTACACCAATGCTCATAGCAATTGCAGACTGCTTAAGTAATGCTTGTCCTAACATAGAACTATAATCTCCATCATTTAAATCATATGTATTCAAATCAAAAGATGTTCTTATATCTGAAATGAAATGTATGCTTTCTTTAACACTTTGGATTGAAGGTAGCTTATTAGATTCCGAAATAGGTATTGTAATTGGATTGAAATCCAATGGAACTAAAGACAATGTATTACTACCAATTACAGAACTTATATCAGTTATATAAATTATTAAAGGAGAAAACTTATTTACAGGATTATTTTCGTCTAATGGATTTAAAGGAAGAAGCCAATTTTCGCAAGACGCAGAAGTTAAAAAAAATGAATAATAACAACCGCTAAGAAAGGTTTTTTCTATGAATCCTTGTTTATTAAATGTCAGTTTGGACATGTAATAGGAATTAGGCTTGAACTCATAATCCTCTATTTCATCTACAGTAACCACATCGCTATCAAACCAAAATTTCACAAGATGTTCACACCTAATCTTTTTTAAATTCGTATGAATATCTCTATATTTTTGAAATATTGAGTTATCATACTCTCCCCTAAGTTCAATATTACCCCAACCTTCTTCATAAGAAAGGGACGTTTCTTTAATGTTCTTTAAAGAAAGATAGATAGCTTTATATAACGTTAACATATGTTAATTATCCAAAATATCTATTTTTGCTGTTTTTATTAAGATATGAAATAATTGATCATTAACATCCCTTTCGGTTGGAATAGTAATCATGCTATCTTCTGCTTTACCTTCCCATTCAATCTTTACTCCTTCTTCTGTTTTTCGAATATTCTTGGTAAAATTTTTAGTGAGACTATTTCTGTTTGGGGTAAACGACTGTCCTGAAAGACCTTTAACATCGCACATATCTTTAAGCGATTTTGACAAATTTTCCATTCTTAGTTCATCATCATCTACTACCACGGCATTTATAAAATCCTCCGTTTTAAATCTTGGTGTAGAAGATAGGTAAGCGACTGCCCTACTTTTATAACTTGATACGTCTTGTGAAGGATCTAAATCAAGTTTATATGTAATTGCCCAATGGCGAATTGTGGAAACAGCTCTCTCAGTTAGTTTTGATGGTGTATCCTTTTCAACTACATCAAGGAACTTTGCAAAATATTCCCGAATACCTCTATTTGCGCCAGGTGTCCGCTCCTTAGCTAAAACATCCCAACTGTAATAATCAGATATATCTACAAGTGCTGATTTTTGAATGGCTTTCTTATCCTCAACGAATGTATCTTTAATTTCTTTTAGCAAAGCTTTATTTCTATGAAGCTTATACTGGTAAACCTTCCTATTATCCAGCTTGAGCAAAAAGAGTAATTTCCGTGTCCGCTCAACAGTTACTAAAGCTGTTATAAAGACACCGTCTACAGTACTTTTTAAATGTTCCCTTTTAAACGCGGCAGAAAGAATTTTTGATATTCTAATAAAATCTTTTTCTGGATTATCAATCAACTCGTGACAATATTTAACAAAATCAGTTTCCGGTTTGCTCTTAAATATATGCTGTATTCCTTCTGATATCTCAGCAAATCTTTTTTTAAAAAAATTAATTTGAGAATCATCTAAAATAACTTCATCGAGAAATATTGGCGCTGGCTCTGACTGAATTATTATATGGAAAATAAATCTTTCTATTTCGAATGACTCTTTTTCACTTGTTGTAAGCACACTGTCTTTAGGCATAATGATTAATTGGATAAGGTGATTGGATGCTAAATATAAAATATTACTTTGATATTCCCACTTATGGCCCGCATGCTAAATAATTATCTTGTAATTAAACCTTTCCTCTCCCCCCGCTGCCACATACGTCCCGCTTGTTGCCCGCATGCTAAGTAATCGCCTTGCAAATCAAACTGCCCTAAACCCACAAGCGGCACGCTTTAGGTAGCGCAGCAAAATCCCCACCTCTTATTTAATGCGGAGAGCGGAGGCGATATCGATCAAATAACTTTATTGATCTTGTTGTTCCGGTTCGGTTTCGGGGGTGTTTGGTTCTGCGGGAGTGGTTTGGTTGAGGAGGTTGTAAACGGTGCCGATGCTTACGCCCAGCTGGCGGCTTATCTGGCGGATGCTTTGTCCTCCTTGCTTCAGCTCGCGGGCCAGGTGTATCTGCTGGCTGCGGTCGTGCTTTTGGAGGTGGTCTTGCTCGTTGCCGTACCCATCGAACACAAAGTGCAGGTAATTAAGTTCCTGCTGAATGTGGCAAAGGCAAACGTTATCGGCCCCGTAGGTTTGCCGGGCGTTGCGTTGTTTTACCTGTTTAAGGTAGCGCGTGGCGGGTTTGCTTTGGCTTTGGCCAATGGCAAAGGCGCTATCGCAAAAATTGATGAGCATTTTGCTCCCCTGCAAATCGTTCACGGTGATGGGGTTGGCGGGGTTCCGTTTTGGGGTATGCGCCAGCATCAGCACGCTCAGCTGGTGTTTGGCCTTCAGCGCCTTTATTTGTTTTATAAGCGGCAGGGCCTCCTGCGCGCGCTCGGTACCGGTACGCATGTAGGTAAGGTTATCAATAATAAGCACAGTGGCTTTGGTGGCCGTAATGGCGGCGCCAAGCGATGCGGCAAGGCTTTCGTTATAATCGGGGTACAGCACAGGGTTATCTGCCTGCGGGTTAAACTCGGCGCGGAAAAACTGGTGGCCAAAATTAAAGCTGCCCCATTGGGAGTGGTAGTACCGGCTCTCAAACTGTTTGGCGCTCATTTCAAAATCTACATATAAAACGTTGGCGGGCACGCCCAACTGGTTATAAAAAGGTTCATCACTGCTGTATTTGGCCAGGTTAATGCCTATTTGCACACCCAGGATGCTTTTGCCGAGATTGGTATCGGCAAACATAATGCAGAGTTCGCCCTGGTGCCAAAACTCGCCGAAGAGCTGCCTGGGCTGTGGTTTGCCGTATTCCTGGCGCATCCAGTCGTCGGCCTTTTTAACCAGCAGCAGGCTGGATTTCTGCGGGTCGGCATAAACGGAAGCGTTGAGGCCGTGCTTCTGCAGGCGGCTGTTATTACGGGCAACATCTGCGCGGATCTCGTTAATAAAATCGGGCCGGCTAAAGCTGGTAGGAATTTCCATTGTAAAATTTTCCATGATTAATTTTTGATTGGCAATTGAGATAGAAGAGAATTGTAAAAATACAGATATTTCTTTATAAATACAAATTTAATTGTAAAATAGCCCATATGGGTGGTGTTCAAAAGTGTTCAACATGTTCAAAAGTGTTCACCCAAATAAAAATGAACACCTGTTAACCCAGATTTGAACAGTTGAAATAAAGAAATATCCCAATTTGCATTCATCCACCACACACCACCCGCTCCCCGCACTCCCCCCTACGCCCTACACCAACCCTAACCTGTTAATATTCAGCAAAATGTTAACAAATAAATTACGCGGGCTTTACGTTTATACCATAGTTAATCGCTTATTTTTATAGACCGTAAAAAGGTCATTGCAAAATTTAACTAAAATCAAATTTTTATGACCTGGAGAAAATTTAGCGGAGAGGTGATTCAAACCCCCATTTTAGAAGAAGTTGAAGCTGCCATAGAACGGGAAACCAACCTGGGAAACAAACTTAAAGTTTGCATAGGTACCGATTCGCAGGTGAAAGGTGCCGTTACCGATTTTGCCACCGTTATAGTTTTCATCCGCGAGCAGCGCGGTGCTTTTATGTTTATCCACCAGGAGCGCACCTCCCAAAAAATGAGCATTAAAGAACGCATGCTTTGCGAGGTGCAAAAATCTATAGACATTGCCTACAAACTCTGCGACCTGCTCGACCTCTACGAAGTAGAACTGGAAGTGCACGCCGACATAAACACCAACCCTATGTTTAAAAGCAACCAGGCCCTGCACGAGGCTATGGGCTACATCCTCAGCATGGGTTTTGTGTTCAAAGCCAAGCCGGAAGCCTTCGCCAGTTCGTGCTGTGCGAATAAGATGGTGCAGTAAGGTTTTAGAGAGTAGAGATTGGTGTGTAGAGATTAGGGGTGTTTTGTCGTGAGCCTACTGCAGACAAGGTATTTTTAACTAATCTCTTATCTCTAACCTTTAATCTCTAACGGCTAACCACTATATTTGGGCATCAAACATCCAGCCTATGTCGCCGCTTATAGAAATTACCGATCCTAAGATCTTCGATCCGTCAACCATAATAATAGATGTACGCGCCGGTGCCGACGCGCACCAGCGTTACCTGGCCGGCCATTTGGCCAACGCCCAATACGCCAACCTGGATGCCGACCTGGCCACCAAACCTGCCGATGCTGCCATTGGCGGCCGCCACCCCCTGCCATCCCTAAAAGATTTTGCTGTTACGCTATCACGCTGGGGTATTACGCCGCAGAGCCATGTGGTAGTTTATGATGATAAAAATGCTGCTATGGGCGGCGCACGCCTCTGGTGGATGCTGCGTTCTATAGGCCATACCACTGTGCAGGTACTTAACGGCGGCCTCAAAGCCGCTACCGACGAAGGCGTACACCTCAGCACCGGCGAATACACCGCTCCCGCTGCTACCGAACCCTACCCTATCCCTGCGGAGTTTAGCCACACCGTAGATATAGAAGAAGTTAAAAAAGCCGCCGGCCACGATGGCAAAGTAGTAATTGATGTGCGCGAAGGTGCCCGTTACCAGGGCCTAACCGAACCGCTCGATCTGATAGCCGGCCATATCCCGGGCGCGGTAAATTTATTCTACAGTAACAGCCTGTCGCCCGAAGGGAAGTACCTTACCTCGCAGGCGTTAAACACGCTTTATAAAGATACCATTGGTGATGTTGCGCCGCAGAACGTAATTGTGCATTGCGGATCGGGCGTTACGGCCTGCCACACTTTGTTGGGCATGGAGCATGCCGGTATCACGGGGCCTAAACTATACGTAGGCTCGTGGAGTGAGTGGAGCAGAAGAAACCTGCCAATTGCAACGCAATAATTATACGGGTAAAGGCCTGCATCTTAATTAAAACTACCGGGCATTTAATGCGTTAGTAAATAGTGAAAACATACTCTTTAAAATTAAAGCAAAACCTGCCCATCAGTTTAGAGCAGGCCTGGGATTTCTTCTCTTCGCCGCTCAACCTGGCGAAGATCACCCCGGCCGAAATGCGCTTTGTGGTAACCAGCGATTACACTGCCGACACTAAAATGTACGCAGGCATGATTATCACCTACAAGATCAGTCCATTATTTGGTATTAAAATGAACTGGATGACAGAAATCACCCATGTGCAGGATCACCAGTATTTTGTGGACGAGCAGCGCTTTGGCCCATACGCCCTGTGGCACCATCAGCATCATTTTAAAGAGATCCCCGGCGGTGTAGAAATGACCGACCTGCTGCACTACGCTATACCATATGGCATCATCGGCCGAATTGGCAACAGCGTACTGGTAGGCAAGCAAATTAAAAAGATCTTCAACTACCGTGTAAAAGCTATAGAAGAAATGTTCGGAAAGTATGAGGGCAAATAGAGTGTAAATTAAGCTAATAATGGCAATCCCTGCGGGCCGGGCTTTATAGGGCTCCGCTGCGCTTCGGCCCCGTTGCCATTGCGCACTAACCTACCGCGCCGCGGCCAGGCCCTTACAATCCCTATTGCGAAAAATCAAAAGTTCCGTCTTACATATTCCGCCGGTACTGCCCGCCTACTTCGTATAATGCGTTACTTATCTGCCCCAGGCTGCAATATTTGCAAGCCCCCATCAGGCTTTCGAAGATATTATCCCCGGCAATAGCTTTCTGCTGCAGTTCTTTAAGCAAAGCCGGTGCCTTATCTGCATTACGATGCTGAAACTGGTGCAGGGCCTCTATCTGGTATTGCTTCTCTTCTTCCGTAGCACGGATAACTTCCGACGGGATCAGCGTTGGCGAGCCCTTCTTGTTCAGGAATGTATTTACACCGATGATGGGATATTCGCCGGTATGCTTCAGGGTTTCGTAGTATAACGATTCTTCCTGGATCTTACTGCGCTGGTACATGGTTTCCATAGCGCCCAGCACGCCGCCGCGGTCGTTGATGGCTTTAAACTCGGCAAGTACGGCTTGCTCTACCAGGTCGGTAAGTTCTTCAATGATGAATGCGCCCTGAATAGGGTTCTCATTTTTGGCAAGGCCCAACTCCCGGTTAATAATAAGTTGTATAGCCATTGCACGGCGTACTGATTCCTCTGTGGGCGTGGTGATAGCCTCATCGTAGGCATTGGTATGCAGTGAATTACAATTATCATAAATAGCATATAATGCCTGCAGCGTGGTACGGATATCATTAAAATCAATCTCCTGCGCATGCAGCGAACGCCCGCTGGTTTGGATATGGTACTTAAGCTTCTGCGAACGATCATTCCCCTTGTACTTATTTTTGATGGCCTTGGCCCAGATGCGCCTCGCCACCCGGCCTATCACCGAATACTCCGGATCGATACCGTTACTAAAGAAGAACGACAGGTTGGGCGCAAAATCATCAATATGCATCCCCCGGCTCAGATAATACTCCACATAGGTAAAACCGTTGCTCAGCGTAAAGGCAAGCTGTGTAACAGGGTTAGCACCCGCCTCGGCAATGTGGTAGCCCGAGATAGATACCGAATAGAAGTTCCGCACCTTCTCGTTAATAAAATACTGCTGAATATCGCCCATCATCCGCAGCGCAAACTCGGTGCTGAAAATACAGGTATTCTGCGCCTGGTCTTCTTTTAAAATATCTGCCTGTACGGTACCGCGCACGGTGGCAATGGCATAGGCTTTTATTTTTTCATATACATCTGCGGGCAGCACCTGGTCACCGGTTAAGCCGAGGAGCATCAGGCCGAGGCCGTTGTTACCGGGAGGGAGAATGGCCTCGGCCAAATACTCTCCTTTGGAGAGGGCCGGGGTGAGGCTTCCCCCATACACTGGCCTTACCAGCCCCTTATCATCATACAACTCCTTATACTTCGCTTCCACCAAATGCTCCAGTTTATGCTCCTTGATGTACTTTTCGCATTGCTGGTCTATGGCGGCGTTCATAAAGAAACCGAGCAGCATAGGCGCGGGTCCATTGATGGTCATGCTAACCGATGTACTGGCATGGCAGAGATCAAAGCCCGAGTACAATTTCTTGGCATCATCCAGCGTGGCGATGCTTACGCCGGAATTGCCAATTTTGCCATAAATATCCGGACGGGTGTGCGGTTCTTCCCCATACAGCGTAACCGAATCAAAGGCGGTAGAAAGCCGGTGCGCCGGTTGCCCAAGCGATACATAATGGAAGCGCTTGTTCGTACGTTCCGGGCCGCCCTCACCGGCAAACATGCGGGTGGGGTCCTCCCCTTCGCGTTTCAATGGAAACACACCTGCCGCGTATGGAAACTCGCCCGGCACGTTTTCAGTTAATAGCCAGCGGAGTATATCGCCCCAGGCTTCATACTTAGGCAGCGAAATCTTTGGGATACTTAATTGTGATAGCGAAGTGTAGAATAAAGGCTGTTTGATCTCCTTATCCCGTACTTTGTAAATAAAATTCTCCGCCTTGTATCTGTCCACTGTTTCCGGCCATTCTTTTAAAAGGCGTTTGCAATCAGGGTGAAGATGCGCTTCGAGGTGGGTATAGATCTCTTGCAGAGCTGCTATGTTACTTTCCCCTATATTATTGCCTTGCATGGTGGGAGACGCAATATTTTGCGTTTCTACATTAGCCAGTACGTTGATCGTTCCCCTGATATTGAACAGTTGCTGGGCAATCTTACACTGCTCATTTACCCAATCATGATAAGCCTGGCTACTTTCGGCTATCTCTGCCAGGTAACGTACCCTATCCGGTGGGATAATATAGATCTTTTCAGATTCCCCCTCTTGTTTCCTGATTCTTATCTCTTTGTTCTCCAACAGGTCCACCCCGGTTTTATCCTTCACGGTTTTCATCAGGGCGGTAAAAAGGGTGTTCATGCCCGGGTCGTTAAATTGCGAGGCCATGGTGCCGTACACCGGCAGCTCATCATCTTTGGCATCAAACAGCATATGGTTACGCTTGTATTGCTTGCGCACATCGCGGATGGCATCCAGCGCACCGCGCTTATCAAACTTGTTAAGGGCCACCAGGTCGGCAAAATCAAGCATGTCTATTTTTTCCAGCTGGGTAGCTGCGCCAAACTCCGGGGTCATTACGTAAAGCGAAAGGTCGCAGTAATCGGTTATCATGGTATCCGATTGGCCTATCCCGCTTGTTTCCACAATCACCATATCATAGCCAGCCGCTTTGCAAATATCAATTGCTTCCTGCACATGCCCGCTCAGCGCCAGGTTGGCCTGCCGCGTAGCCAGCGACCGCATATACACCCGCGGATTGTTAATTGCATTCATCCTTATCCTGTCGCCCAGCAGCGCGCCACCGGTTTTGCGCTTACTTGGGTCTACCGAAATAATGGCCAGCGTTTTGTCTGTCTCCATTAAAAACCGGCGAACGATCTCGTCCACCAAACTCGATTTCCCCGAACCACCGGTACCGGTGATACCTAATACAGGAGTAGTGAGTGGTGGATGGAGAATAGTGAGTGGTTGGTGGCTGCCCAATTCGGCTGCTGTTATTAGTTTTGCTATGGTTAGTGGGTTGCCTATTTCTACCCCTTCTCCTTTAGAGAGGGCCGGGGTGAGGCTATCACACTGCTGCATCATATCGTTTATCATACCCTGCAGCCCCATGGTACGGCCATCATCGGGCGAGTAGATCTTGCTGATGCCGTATGCCTGCAGTTCGGCAATTTCATCCGGCAGGAACACCCCGCCGCCGCCGCCAAATATTTTGATATGGCCTGCGCCGCGCTCGGCCAGCAGATCGTGCATGTATTTAAAGTATTCTACATGCCCGCCCTGGTAACTGGTGAGGGCAATGCCTTGTACATCCTCCTGTATAGCGCAGTTCACCACCTCATCAACACTCCGGTTATGGCCCAGGTGAATTACCTCTGCACCGGTGCTTTGTAAAATGCGGCGCATAATGTTAATGGTAGCATCGTGCCCATCAAACAATGAAGCGGCGGTAACAAAACGGATCTTGTGCTTAGATCTATAAGGAGCAATACTTTCCATGAAGAGGCAATAATTGGTATGCGCCAAAATTAACCAAAATAATAAATCAAATACTATGCATGCATAAGATTACATCACTCCCTTCATCATCAAAAAAAAAATAAATATACCGGCGTAAAAAATCAATCTTCCCTTTAAACCATAGCGGCCAAGCTCCGTCAAACCAATACAACGCCCTATATCACACCAATGAAAAAATTAATACTCTTTATGGCAGTACTATCGCTGCCTTATTTTGCATCGGCACAGGCAGACAGCCTGCAGGCCAATCCCAAAGAAGCTTATTGTTCTATCACGCCCCGCGGCAAACTCTTTAGCGAAAAACTCACTATGGATGTAGACTACGGTGATCCGAACGCACCTTTTGTGCCTTACCAGGACGACAAGCAACCGCAGTTAAAAGATGAGAGCGGCAAGCCAATGATCTTTAATTCGGTAGTAACCGCGCTTAACTATATGGCACGCCAGGGATGGCTGTTTGTAGATAAGTATAACGATAGTAACGGCAGCCATTACCTGCTGCGCCGTAAGGCGGAGTAACTGCCCGAACCTCGGTTTTGATGAATTTTTTGAATCTACAGAATGCCTGGCGCATGAATAGTGCCGGGCATCCTGTTTCTATTATTGAACTTTTGTAAAGCAACGCTTTTTGTTCTTAGGTACTGGCAGCCCCGCTTTCCGTACAAGTTTTGCGCCCTGCTGCACCTCCGGCGCACATGCAAAAGCTTTCCCTGCAATCGGGTTTATTGTTGTGGGGTATGTACCGGTTAATTATCTGTTGTTGCCTATTCTGCAACTGCCTTAGCTACAAACATACTGCTGTAATATTTACGGTATCCCCATCCCAGCAATAGGTTGGGCACTATCAGGAACACGCCCATCAGCCAGCCTTCGGGTGCCAGCAGGGTGTGAAACAGAAACACATTTAAACTGATTGGAAATAACACCACCGCCGCAAGCGGCGCATAGCGGTTGCCTAATAACGACAACCCACCCAATACCTGTATCACCTTTTGCATAGGGTAAAAGTAGCCCGCAGCAACCAGTCCGGCTTTAAACACGCCCGCCGCGCCGGGGTGCAATGGCGGCTGATAAGGGATAAAATGCAGAAAATAATCGAGGCCGAACACCAGGTACAAAAAGCCCAGCAATATGCGCGATATCAATACGGTAAGTTTCATTAGCCCGGGGTTAAAATGAGTTACCAAAACTTAACAATTAGATTGAGATTGGCAAGAGGGTATTTTAATAATTCGCTTTTGAGAACGCGTAATCGCTGAGTTTATGAAACGGTATTAACCCGCTGTACTTACTAAAAGCACTGTCATCCCTCCTAAAAATAAGTCGATACCCCAAAGATCAACCCGCGGGTATTGGCCGGTGGGTTGCTCAGGATATCATACTGTTTTTGGATGCGGTAATTAAGCCTGAACACCGTTTGCGGCGTTGGCCTGAAACTTACTGCCGGCATAACGCTCCACAGGTTATCGCCAATATTGCCATTGGTTTCGCGGAATTTGCCTACGTTCCAGTCTACATATTCTACCCGGCACGCCAGGTTCAAGGTAGCGCGGTTCCAGCCCAGCAGGTTGCCTTTAAGCACAGGCTGCACAATATCTACATATCCCCCTTGTTGTTTGCTGCCGTATTGCTGTATGTAGTTTGGCGGCAGTTGTACGTTTATCCAGGCCCATTCGGCGGTGATAGCGGTGTTCAGTTGGGGTAATACGGTATTAAAATCGATGTCAAAAACATTTACCCGGCGCGGGTCGTCCACCCTAAAGCCATCCACTATAAACTTATTGTAGGTGCCCCCCATGTACGATAGGCCCAGCTCCCCTATTTTAGTATTACGCAACGCAAGCTTACCTGTAATAAGCGCCCGGCCGCTGGCACTGCTCACCATGCGTGTACGGTTCTCTTTAGCTGCCGGCAGCGAGGTGCGGCTTTGGGTATTGTCAATTATCGAGTTATCAAAGCCGCCGGTAAGGTAAACCTCGTAGCCAAACATCCAGTTATTGCTGTACTGCTTGCCATAAAAGCCGAAGCCGGGGTTGCTCCAGGTATCAGGCAGCATTTGCTCCATGGGGATGGGCCTGTCGGTAAATTCCCATTTGGGCCCATCGTGGTTTTGGTTAAAAGCGCCGATGGGGTTAATAACCAAGCCCCCCCTGAAATTAAACAGCGGGTTAAACTCGACATCCAGCGCGGCGTATTCAATCTCTATCTCTGTTTCGGGCCCGGTACCGCCCTCATCATCCCCGGCAGGGTTATTGCCAAATTCAATTTCGGTAATAAATTTTATTCGTTTAGAGATGGACGAAGCAATAAACAAGCTGAGCCTGCGAAACTGAAACTGATCACCGGCAGATACGCCATCCGTTCCCAGGTGCTGGTAATTAGCCTCTACGTATCCGCCTAATGATACGGGTACTTTCCCTACCCCCAAAAAAGGGCGGTTATAAATGGCATCCATGTTCAGTTTCCTTTTAGAAGTATCCTTAGGAATGCGCCTTAGCAGGGTAGTATCTATCTGCGCCTGCGCTGTATAAACAGCCGCCAGGAAAAGTATCAGTGTAAAGAGTTTTTTCATACAGCCTTTAAGGAGATTTTTAAACGGTCGTTATCAATACTTACCGGGAAAGTTCGCAAGGCTATATCAGCCGGGCCGCCCTGCACTTCGCCGCGGTTGGTAAACTCGCTGCCATGCGCGGGGCATTGCAGCTTATCGCCAAACACCTGCAGCTCGGTACCCTGGTGGGTGCAGCGCATCCATAAGGCGCTATAACTGGTTTCGCTGTGGCGGTAAATGCATACCGGGTATTTCAGCAGATCGTTATTCACCACAATATATTTTTTAAAAGACTTTTGCCCGCCGGATGTAAAATCGCTCAGCGGCACCACCAGCTCAGACCCGGTTATCTCAGCCATGGTACTTTTAAGGCTGCCGCAGCTTTCTAAAAGGGTAGCTACGCCAATACCACCAAGGCAGGCAAACCCGCAGGTTTTTATAAAATCTTTGCGTTCCATTATAATGATCTTAAAAATTGAAGGAGTGCGTTACGGTCTTCGGTGGAAAGTTTGGCGTACCGGTCGCGGCTTACGGTAGCTTCGCCGCCGTGCTGCATTATGGCGTCTTCAATGCTATGCGCCCGGCCATCGTGCAGCAAAAAATATTTGCCCCCCTGCGATGCCGGCGATAGGCCCAGCCCCCAAAGCGGCGGCGTGCGCCATTCGGCGGTTCTGGCGGTGCCTTCGGTGTACCCATCATCAAGGCCCGGCCCCATATCATGCACCAGCAGATCGGTAAAAGGGTGGAAACTTTTGTTGGATAAAGGTTCGATAGTTGAAAAGCCTGTTTTCAGGGTTTGCTTATGGCAGTTTTCGCAGCCGGCTATTAAAAAAACCTGGTTGCCCCGTAGTACCTGTGCATCGCTGGCATTACGCTGCACAGGGGCTTTCAGGGTTTGCAGGTAAAACACCACATCCCGTACTTTTTTGTCGGTTATCTCGGGGTCAACATCCTTGTGGCTGTAAGTATCTGATGGTAAAAATGTGGTGGAGATGCCCATATCCTGGTTATAGGCTACCACGGTTTGGTGCAGCAGATCGTAAACGCTTGCCTTTTTACCAAACCGGCAAATATAACGGCCGTTTTGTACGCGGGCATTTGGCTCGGGCGTAACAAAGGTGGGGATATGGTTCCAGTTGGGGTGCCCCCGCACGCCATCAGGATTATTGGCGTTTGCAGCGGCCATAGCGATGATATCATCGTCGCTTACCAGTTCTAAAAAGCCCATGCCCGTATTTACCGGTGGTGTAAAGTTGGCAAAAGGCACACCTGCGGGCATTAATTCCGGCGTGTACCCGGGGATAGCGCGGTTTTGCAGCTGCGGCCCGTTGGGGGTATTGTTATTATCGCTTAAGGTATCGGTAATGCCAAAGCGGGTAAGCGTGGTAAAAGGGTGCCCCTTGCCATCGCCCTTATGGCAGCTGCTGCAATTGTTTGATACAAACAGCGGCCCCAAACCCGTAGCCGCGGTGAATACATCGCCGGTAAAAGCTTCGTCGCCGGCTATGTGCTGGGCTATCTGCGCATAGGTTAGCCCTTCTACCGGCCCATCCAGCACATCCTCGTCTTTAGGAGCCGATGGCTCCAGCTTTTGGCACGAAAACACCAGCGCAGCCATGCCGGTTAATAAGATAGGTATAACGTAAAATTTTTTATTCATCTATTGAATACAATTACTACGCACAAACATATTAAATAAATTATAAATATCATATAAATAAAATTAGACTAATCTAATTTATAGAATTTAATAAATTTAGTATTTTTGGGGTATGATCACCGAGCAGCATTCACTTACCGAAGAGAACTACCTAAAAGCTATTTACAGGCTGGCCCAGATGCTTGATAATAAAATAACGCCAACCGCTATTGCTGATGCATTGGGCAACAACGCAGCATCGGTGATAGATATGATCCGTAAGCTTACTGATAAGCACCTGATAGAATACGATAAAAAGAAGGGGGTACGCCTAACCTCTCAGGGTTTAAAATATGCTACCCTAATAGTGCGCAGGCACCGCTTATGGGAGGTTTTTTTGCTGGAAAAACTCCAGTATAACTGGGACGAGATCCACGATATTGCCGAAGAACTGGAGCACATTAAGGATGATACCCTGGCCGACCGCCTGGAGAAATTCCTCGGTTTCCCGGAGTACGACCCACACGGCGACCCTATCCCCAAGGCTAACGGCAAGGTGCCCAAATCGCATTCGGTAACACTGGCTAATGTAAAAGAAAATGCCAACTACCGGGTGGCGGCTGTAAAAGATACCAGCAGCGCCTTTTTACAGTACCTTATTAAACTAAATATTGGCATAGGTACCCCCATCCGCCTCATAGAAAAAATAGCCTTTGATAATTCCCTTGTGATCAGCATCAGCGGGAACGAAAAAACCACCGTATCGCAAAAATTAGGTGAAAATATACTGGTTAATTCCGAGGGGTAACAGTGATATACAGCCACTCCTCTTTATTGGTATTATTATTCAGTTAAAGGCATTTAATTATTATCTTGCTTGCAAAAATCCTGTTTAAAACAGCACCATAAAACCAAAGCAAGCTATATAATTACAATGCCCTGCGCACGCCTGTATTTGGTAACGCGCGCCGTATAATTTAATATCAAATGAAGTTAACTTACCTATCCTTACCTGTACTTGCAGCAGCAATTTTGTTAAGCTCATGCAACCAGGATACCAAAGAAAGCAAGCATACTTACAAAGGCTGGGCTACTTACGCCGGTTCTAAAGACGCTTCCCGGTACTCTACCAGCGAAAACATCAACCTACAAAATGTTGCCGGGCTTAAACAGGCCTGGGTATACAGTTCTAACGACAGGGACCGCACCAACCACAGCCAAAACCAGTGTAACCCCATTATGGTTGATGGCGTACTGTACGGCTCAACACCAAGGCTAAAGCTATTTGCACTGGATGCCGCCACCGGCAAGCAGAACTGGATCTTCGACCCGGCATCTTTAGAAAAGAACACCGATGACGAAGACACCCGCATGCTTAAGGTTAACCGCGGCGTAGTTTACTACCAGGACGAGCAAGGCAACAACAAGCGCATTTTTTACAACGTAGGCAACAAGGTTTACTGTATAGACCTGGCAACAGGCAAACCCATCACCAAATTTGGTGATGGCGGTTATATAGATATGGCAGAGAACACCGGGCGCAAGGTGTTTTCTTTCATCGCATCTACCACACCGGGGATTATCTATAAAAACACCCTCATTATGGGTGTGCGGGTAGCCGAAAGCGAAGATGCTTCGCCGGCACCTATCCGTGCCTACAATGTACTTACCGGTAAGCTCACCTGGAGTTTTAACACCATTCCCCATCCCGGCGAAAAAGGTTATGAAACATGGGAGAACAAAGATGCCTGGAAGAGCCTGGGCGGCGCCAATAACTGGTCGGGCATGTCTGTTGACGAAAAACGGGGAATTGTTTATATCCCCACAGGCTCTGTTGGCGGCGATTTTTATGGCGGCAACCGCAAGGGGCAAAACCTGTTTGCCAACTCGCTGATAGCGCTGGATGCCGCTACGGGCCGCTACATTTGGCATTACCAGTTCATTCACCACGATCTTTGGGACCGCGACTTGCCGGCCACGCCTAACCTGGTTACCATCAATCATAACGGCAAAGCGGTTGATGCCGTAGCGCAGATAACCAAGCACGGCTATATTTTTATGTTCGACAGAACAACCGGCGAACCAATCTTCCCGATAAACGAGGTAGCTGTACCGCAGGAAGCATTACCCGGCGAAAAGCCATGGCCAACGCAGCCTATCCCTACCCTGCCCCAGCCTTTTACAAGGCAGCATTTTGGGCCGGAGGACGTAACCGATATATCGCCGGAAGCCCATAAGGAAATGATGGAGAAATACCTGAAAGTTAAAAACAGGGTAATGTTTAGCCCGCCAAGTAAAGAAGGCGGCTGGATTTTCCCCGGTTTTGACGGCGGCGGCGAGTGGGGCGGTGCAGCAGTAGACCAGGAAACCAAGATCATGTACATCAACAGCAGCGAAATGCCATGGGCGCAGGTAATGATTGATGTACCTAAAACCAACAATAACGACCATACCCTGGCCGGTGCCGGGCATGCCTTTTACAACCAAAGGTGTATCTCCTGCCACGGGGTAGATCTGAAGGGTAACGGCTCCTCCATCCCGAGCCTGCTTAACTTAGAGAAAAAATATAACGAAGCACAGGTGCTCAGCGTACTGGATAACGGCCGCAACATGATGCCATCTTTTAAAGATATCCCGGAGGGAGAGAAGAAAGCCATCCTTACCTTCCTGCTGAAAATTCCTGAGAAAGAGGCATCGGGCCCGGGTGGCCGCGGTGGTGCAGAAAATATTGCAGCTAAAGAACCCGCAGCCGGTATGCCGCCTGCACCTTATACTATGGCCGGCTACAACCGCTTCTTAGATAAGAACGGTTACCCTGGCATTAAACCACCATGGGGCACGCTTAACGCTGTTGACCTTACCACCGGTAAACTGTTATGGAAGGTGCCATTAGGCGAATACAAAGAACTCACCAAAAAAGGCATCGCCGTTACTGGTACCGAAAATTACGGCGGCCCGCTGGTTACCAAAGGCGGCCTGGTGTTTATAGCAGCCACCAAGGACGAGAAGATTCGCGCGTTTGATAAAAAAACCGGCAAAGTAGTTTGGGAAGCCCAACTGCCTGCAGCAGGCTACGCCACCCCGGCCACCTACGAAATTGACGGCAAGCAGTATATTGTTATATCCTGCGGTGGCGGTAAAATCGGCAGCAAATCCGGCGATAGTTACGTGGCGTTCTCTTTGTAATAGAGTTCATTGGTTCAGTTGTTGATTAGTTCATTGGTGCGCAGTGTAACAAAATTTAAAACCATGCATCAAATTTGAGGAATCTAAATCATTTAAACCATGGAAAATTTCATCAAGTTAACCAACAGGGATAAGCACACGGTTTACGTAAATACGCGCAACCTGGTTAGCTTTAACTTTCATAAAGAAGGCAGTGTAATTACTACGCTGGTGCCTGTAGAAACCTGGGGCATAAACCAGCTTATTGTGCTGGAATCGCCGGAGAAGATCCTGGAGCTGATAGCGCATCCGCAAACTGCAGCGGTTAATTAATTATGGCTGAACGGGGCTGCAAAAATGCGCCCGATAGTACATCTGTACATTTTGCGTATCTTTGCGGCAATGCAATCAGAAGGATCAACAATAATTACACCGCCCACATGGGAAAAAGGATATAACAACTACGGCCCATGGCTTAAGGAAAAATATCCCGGTCACCGTGTGTTTAAGGTAATTGTTGATGGTGGCTTTACCTGCCCCAACCGTGATGGCAGCAAGGGTTATGGCGGCTGCACGTACTGCAATGTAGACTCATTTACCCCAAGTGTTAGCCGCAACGCCCCTACCGTGCGCGAGCAGGTGATACAGGGCATGGAGCGCGCCCGTAACGGTAACAAGGCCGATAAATTCATTATTTACTTTCAGCCCAATACCAATACATACGCCCCGGCGCATTACCTTAAAATGTTGTACGACGAAGCACTGAGCTACGGTACCGAGGACATTGTTGGCCTGAGCGTAGGCACCCGCCCCGATTGTATTGATGCCGAAAAGATAGCCTTGCTGGAAAGCTATACCGACCGGTTTGACGTTGACCTGGAAATGGGTATGGAAAGCATTTACGATGAAACGCTGAACCAGATCAACCGCGGCTGCAGCCACGATGAGTTACAGAAAGCTTTAAAACTTACCGAAAATACCAAGCTGGACGTTTGCGTACATACCATCTTCGGTTTCCCATGGGAAACGCACGAGATGATGCTGAAATACGCCGACGAGATAAACCGCCACGCGCAGATAAAATTTGTGAAATTTCACCACCTGCACATCGTAGAAGGATCTGTAATGGGTGTTAAATACAAACGCGAACCTTTTAAACTTTTCAGCCTGGAAGAGTATGCCGATTTCCTGTGCGAGTTGTTACCCTTGGTACGCCCGGATATCATTATTCAGCGCCTCTTCGGCCTTAGCGATAGAGAACTGCTTATCGCACCAAACTGGGGACTGAAAAAAAGCGAGATCCAATACTTTATAGATCAGCGCATCCTAAGCAGAGGCGTGGTGCAGGGAAGCAACTACCGTTTGTAGTAATACTTGTAGAGGGTGTAAAATAAACTGTGTCAAAGCGTAATTAATTACCTTTAACATAGTTTAGAATGAAACAGGAAGAATCGCTCGATTATGAGCAAATGAAAAAGAAAGCCCTGGAG